>ENA-OQLI01000087-OQLI01000087.1-human-gut-metagenome-genome-assembly--contig:-NODE-87-length-132017-cov-16.222670_pt1 | contig 132017 bp, 132 predicted proteins | sample MGYA00242805_ERZ504812 | MGnify/ENA primary metagenome ERZ504812 (study PRJEB26092, sample SAMD00036430) | human gut metagenome | host: Homo sapiens | study: EMG produced TPA metagenomics assembly...
AGGATATTACCGGAAAGAAACCTGTTGAAGATGAAAAAAATGAAAAAGAGCTAGAAGGACTGGTAAATGATTCACAAGACGCAAAAATTTAATATGAAATCTGAACGTAGAGCGTATAGAGAAATCTATGCGTTCTATTTTTTTTGCTTATTTTTGAAAAAAGTGATTAAAAAACTATTGACATTTTGTTACTGGAGACAAAGATAATTATTGCTTTATCTATAAAGATAAAGTTTACAAACTTAAAAGAGAAGCTGTATCCGGAATTGTAGAGTCAGTTCTTGTTAAAGAAAAGATTGATTCAAGATTTTGGATTGATAATAGAAATAGCATAGAAACAATTCGTCAGAAAACTGTTAAAGAATTTTCTGATAAATATGCAGATGAATTTACAGAAATTTTGAAAGCAGCGGAAGAAATTGAGCTGAAATACGTTTATATAGAAGTATTTGCTAGTAATCGTGATCTGATTCTGGAAAAATGTCAGGAACGTTTCACCAGCGTCCATATTGATGACAGCTTTTATTGCCATGGCAGGAAAAATAAATGCTGGATCGTGCGTGCCGGCAACGAGGAAGCACCGCATCCGGATAAAAATATCGATGAAGAACATTATATCCGTTGGATCTGTAACAATGTTGATTATAATTGCATTGCCGATCCCTGCATGGGAAAGGGGAATGGTTGGATATTATTCCAATGCTGCAGGTAAGCCGTTTGTGGGAACAGAACTGAACAAGAAACGTCTGGCTGTTTTGATGGAACGTAAACGGACCGGAAAGTTATGAAAGGGGTGTTGTATATGGTGGTAAAGAAGAAGGAGTTTTACTGTAATCTAGGTGTGCAGACTGGTTATGCGGAGATAAAGCCTGTTTTGAAGGCTGTCCGCATGCCGGATGGCACTGTTAGCAGTTTCTGCCAGTTTACAACTGGCTATTCCTGGAGAAAGGACATCTTATACTATTTTTTGTGTTGAAGAACTGGCGCAGCAGTGCGCGGAGTCTGTGACGCCTGGGGATTATGCCATTGCCTACGGACGGACTACATGTAAAAGAGACAGTTCCGGTGTATGCTTGGAGGCGGTCTCTGTTCTGGATGGAGGATCTGAGATGGACATAGAACAGGCTGCAGATGATGAATTGACGGGGCCTTTGCATATCACACTTAGAGGATCTGGATTTCATAATATGAGGGAATAATTATAAAATATTTACAAGAATAATAAAAAAATTATTGACAAAATACAAAACCCGTGGTATTATATAACCATAAGGAGGAGACAATAGCCTCTTACCTACACTATATTGTAGTCTTAGAACTACCTAATTATTATTGAGGAAAATTATAAGTAACTTGTAAACCACAGCACAGAAAGGCAGACACGGATGGAAGATGAAAAAACATTGAAATGGAGTCTCGCAGCCTGCCGAGTAAACGCACAGATGACACAGTTGGAAGCGTCCGAAAAACTTCATATGTCAATAGCTACACTGAACGGACATGAAAATGAAAAAGTTAAGCCGTCGTACGCGCAGTTAATGGCATATAGTCAGTTATATGGAGTTCCGATTGGTATTATCGATTGCGAAACCCGGAATTAATAAATAGCACTTTGAAAATCGAATATATGTTCAAACAATTTTAATTTTATTTTATACTTAGAAGGAACTTTATATATATATCATCTTTATCTAAAAAACTTTTGACGGATGGTATCAGAATCAGTCCAGTTATCAGTATCAAGAGCTGACAGCTGGCAGAAAAATCTTAATCTTGAGTCACAGGAATACTGGATTTTTGAACAGTCCATTATTCCAACAATTTCCAAATTTGGAAGAATGTGGAACAACTCTGTACATTTTTCGGAAATTGCAAAAACAGGATGACTCTGGAAAAATTGAGATTTTGATTCTGATACTATCCGTTTTTTTATTTTCTACTTTATTCTAACGAACTTTCTATAATCCGGATTTTCTTCCGGAAATTTTCCATCTATTTGAAAAAACCGCAAACGCCAAAAACAAAAATTGCTGTTTTTGAAAAAAATAACATCTTGTAATAGGGAACATTTATTCGATTCCTCAAAAATAACTCGTAAATCAATTTTTATACAGAAAAAGGGAGATTGAAACAATGAACAATATTGTAATTGAAGGCCGTCTGGCCCAGGATCCGGAACAGAAACAGAGTCAGAACGGAAAAATGATGACAACATTTAATATTGCCTGTGATCGCCAGTATGACAAGGAGCATGTGGACTATTTCCACTGCCTCTCATTTGGGCAGACAGCCGATTATGTAGCCGAATACGGAGCTACAGGAATGAGTATCATCGCCACAGGATCCGTCCAGATTGTGAATTATCAGGACAAAAATGGACAGAGGCAGACTGGAATTAATGTGATGGTTAATTCCGTAAAATTTTTGAGCCGCAATCCGAAAATGGAAAATCCACAGAACCAGAATGGCCAGCAGCAGCCTCAGGGCGGATATGGTCAGCCGACAGGCGGTTATGGCAATGGTCAGAGGCAGCAGGCAGGCGGTGGATACGCTCAGAATAATAATGGATATGCTCCTCGCGGAGGCGGTTATGGACAGCAGTAGTACGGGCAGCCTCAGACGCCGGATTTTATGAGTGTGCCGGCTGGAATGGATGAGGAAATACCATTTAATTGAGAAAAATAGTAGGTGAACATAATGAAGAAAAGAAAAACAGCGCCATCATTTGAGATGGCCTTGAAAACTGGTATATTACCAGGATATATGCAGTGCTGGAGCCAGGAACGGCTCCAGGCTGTGAAAGAGCTTTACAAAGTGATCGTGGAAAAACAGGATGCTGACCTCGGAAAAATCATTGTAGCTGGTGTTCCGTGTGGTGGCGGCAAGAGCTCTCTCTTGAAAGGTCTTGCCGTGATGGCGGCGGAGAGAATGTTATCCTTGGTCATGATGACCGACAACAACCAGCGATTGCACGACGATATTGAGGATGCTATTAAATCCATCGGTGGCGAGGAATGGGCGCAGGTTGAGCGTAATATAGCCTGGTTATCAGATGGAGACAGTGTCACAGCAGGAGAATGGAGGAGCGTCATGCGCTCCTCTCTCGTGGCTATCTCAACACAGCGCTATCTGATGGTTAATGATGATGTTCGCAAAAACGCCTGTACAACCTATCGGATGGGTCAGCAGTCTCTCAAGGATGTCCTCATCTGCGATGAGGCATTTCAGGATGTGAGCGAGCACATGTGCTATTACAGCGATGTAAAACAGTTCTCCGGCGTTCTCCGTGAAACTATCAGACCTGATAGAGAATGGGAGGATAACATTGGAGAGACTGCCAAAAGAGCAGAAAAATATGCAGATAAATTGATTTCTGACCTGTTGCTGGAGATTGACAGGATTAACAAAATCAAACTCCCAGTTCCTAAAAATGGGCTGGCTCCAGAGGGTCAGATGCACATTGATCTCTACCTCGGCAGAGAGGGTAGAGTTGCAAAATCTGAGAGGATTTGGAGAGAAAAATGGTTGGAAATCCTGCCGATCATTACGGATATTAGAGATGATATTAAGGCGGTTAAAAAAGATATGCGCTCTGTCTCCGAAAACAGATTGTTTTCCGGACTCCAAAAGATCCAGAAAAATATGGAGAACATGTCGAAAAAAACGAGAGCGGAAACAATCCTCTCCACGTTGGAAGAGCTGCTGGAATTGACAGAACTGCTGCCGGTTGGTGGCGTTAGGGCCGGATTGAGAGAGATGACAAGGACCTGTTTGGACAACGCCGAGAACTGTTTCGCATTGTCGGAACTCGAAAAAATTATTCGGAACAACAGAGATAATATGTATAGCAACAGCGAACATGTTCGCGATCGGTCGATTACTGCAGAACAGTTTTTGGACGTTTTCCGTCCTGATAATGTGGTGTTTATTCAGGCCTCTAATTTTGGCGACGATAAGGAAGGAGACCTGACCGGACAAATAAAAATACACGTTTTCCGGTATAACGTCAAATATTTGCCGTACGACAAAATGCCATGTTATTTATTTGACGGGACAGGCTCTGTTAATCCAATGTATGACAATCGTGATATTTTTGAGGTTCGCCAGTATAGCAAGCCTCAGACTCATGTAGGATTTATTCATCTCGACGAAAAAATGAGCAAAACATTTTTGCAGGATGGGCGCAACATTGACAGATTATATGAGAGGGTTTCTGATTTTCTTTTGGAGACATATGGTCCTCAGAATTTGAATTCTCGAAAAATCATGATTTCAGGATTCAAGGCAGCTGGAAAAAATGCGGCAGAATACGGATTAGCATGGCCGGATGGATATATTCCGGAAGGTAGGGAGAGATATCCAATATTGCATAATCCGCAAACTGGAATGTACGGACCTATCTCACAGCATCCATACGCTACATATGGCAGCAGCTATTGCACAGGGTCCAACATATACAAGGATTGCTCTCTCCTCTGCAAAATATCAGTCTTGCGGCTCAAACAAACCACAGTTCTCGGCCAAATCTGTTGTCGCGATCATCGATTTTTGGAAAATCTGAAATCCATGGACGAGAGCTATCGCGCACGTCAGCTGCAGTTGATATTTGCGTTTGGTGCCGATCGGTCAGATTTTGCGGACGTGATCGAGGATGTCACGTTGAGAACTGCAATGGCGGATGTAATTCAGGAAATTAATCGGTTAAGAATCAGAAACTGGTGCGATAATCCGGCAGATGCTGACAAATACGATATTACCGTAATATGGACGTTAAGAGGCAGAAAACAGGGAGAATACGACCAGCAGGATGAGGATTTTTACGAAAAATTAATGCGCCGGGTCATGGAATATTTTGGCAGTAATCCTGCCGACAAAAATGATTACCGTTATATTCCATCAAAATTGCATCCGAGGAGAAAATCTACGGAAAAACAGGGAACATTGATGTGCAAAATATCCGACTGTTGGGAGGCACTTCCGGACGGAAAAGAATTCACGCTGTCGGACATGGCGGCGGGAGTAGGAGTTAACAAAAGAGTTTTAAACGCGACGCTCAGGAAAGAGCAGAACACTCATTTTCTGCATCTGCTGCAGGGGGAGGATAATTGCAATGTCCGGAAATCTGGAACCTGTTATATCTACAGGAAACCAGCAAAAGAAAGAGAACCTGAGTATATCCAGGAAACACTGGATTTTGCCAAGATGATGTAATTTTGGCGGGGGAGCTCTGAGTTGAGAATATTTTACAGGTTGTTAACTGGAATTAATAGCCTGTAAATGTACCAACTTAATGCCAGTAGTCAACGCAAAGCGTTTGTTTTGATCGTAAAAACTGTTGATAATTTTACCAGCTATTAATAATGTCGCTGTCTCGTAAGTGATTTTGGTAGATTTAACAGCTGATAAATCTACTAAGAGCTGTTAATGTTTTGCACTTGACAATACACACTCACTGATCACATGGCTTGAGCTGTTAAATTTATAAGTTTTTATATAATTGTGCGATTTGTACAAAAATAACACTTAAAAGCAATAAACATTTGTAAATACTGGTGTAAACCGTACTCTTATATATATTATAGGGTACGGTTACCACTTAGAACCTTTTGTACTTAAAAAATAAAGAGTTTGTAGCATTATAAACTCAGTGATCCCCGGCAAAATTTTAAATTTATAGATTAGAATAGGAGGTTTTCCAAAATGAAAAACATCACAACAACATTATCTGCAGTCGTTAAGCACTGCAGCATCGATAAAACAAAGGCCCTTGTATGGTTCGAGGTCTACGCCAATTCTGGACGTAGCACCAGCAGGAGGTTCTACACCTATAATAGTTCAACGGACAAATGGACCTATCCTCTCGATGAGACGGAGGTAGAAGTGACGGAAAATTATGTAGCAGAGGATTTTATGAACACATATAAAAATTTTCTGCAGATGAGCGACATGATCGACAGTAGTATCAATGGAATCAAGGAAGGGTGGTTATCATGACAGTAAAAAATAAAAGAACTTCTCAGCAGATCGGCAAGGCGTCAAAACAGAAGGGCGCGCGTTTTGAACTGGAAATCTCTCATTATTTAAAAGATCACGGTTATCCAAACGCACATAGAACCGCACAGCATTGTGGCAAAACTGGAGATGCCGGGGATGTGGAAGGTGTAGAGGGCCTTCATATCGAATGTAAGCATGTGGAAAAATTAAACCTCTACGCTGCCTATCACCAGGCGGTACGCGACAACGATGCTAACGGTAACGGAAATATTCCTGTAGTGATTCACAAGCGCAACAGAGAGGAAACGCTTGTAACCCTGTCACTGGATGATTTTATACAGATTTATTCCGCCAGTAAAAACGGCGGTGAGAGAGGAGAGCTTTGATATGATTAACGGAAAACTTGAATTTTGCAGGGATGATTTTAAAATGTATCGCACGTTAGAAGCGCAACTTGCATTTTATCAGAAACAGATGTCGGAACTGAGAGACGACTATTTGATTGTTGACACTGTTAATGATTACCGTTCCGGCCAGGCGCACACTGTCACAATAGAAACAGTGCAGCAGACCGCATATGCCAGGTCTAAAGCGCAGGTAGAGGCCGTCATTCTGGATCTCACCCAAAAACTGTGGATTATCCGCCGCACGGTAGACCTGGCCACTGGCTGTACAGAGGCAGCTCTTCAGGCAGCGGTTGCAATGTACGTTTATCAAGGAACGGAACTGGACAAAATAGCACGCCTCCTGTTCGTTTCGCGCCCGACTGTCAGCAGGTATATTAAGAGATTTTTCGAGCTGGACAGTGTCAGGAAACTGTTCTATCAGGCCGTCGAAGAATCCAAAGATAATCTGCGCAATCTGAAAAATGGGTAACTACCATATATAGTAGAAAAATACATAAAAAAGCGAAATATGCACGTGGTGAACGGCGTGAACGTGGTGATATGTTACAATATAATTGCCAGAAGGGAACGGATAAAATATTCAGTATATTAAATATGCTAAGTTTGTTTTGGGATATATTGTACGTTGCTTTCTGGTACATATATAGAATCCCTTTTTTCAAAATTTTATGTTCACCTAAAAAGGTCCTGCAAGATTCAAAACTTGCAGGGCTTTTCTCATGCTAATTTTATGTGAAAGGAGTGCTTGTGTGATTACTGAAACTCAAAAAATGGAAATTTTTAAGGATATTTGCTATAACGAATATACAAAAGAACGATATAAAGTATCTACATACGGAACAGTTATCAATAAAAAAACAAATAGAATGCTAACACCATTTATTCGATCAAGTTATCCAACGGTGCTTATTCCAATTGGTGGCGGAAAGGTAAAACATTTTCCACTACATAAATTAGTTGCGACGGCTTTTTTACCCAATCCTTTAAATTTGCCACAAGTTAATCATAAGGATCAAAATAAATTGAATCCATGTATCGATAATCTTGAGTGGTGCACGTGCCGATATAATGTTAATTATGGTGATGCAATCTACAGACGAACTTCAAATATGATGGGGCATGCGCCGGAGGTTGTGTGTGTAGAGAACGGAAATATTTATCTAAACCAAAGCCAGGCAGCACAGGCACTTGGATTGGATCAGGGTAATATGAGTAGAGCACTTTCTGGTAGGTGCAAGAGTGTTGGGGGATATCATTTTAGATGGCTTTTCGAATTTTCGTAGAAATTATTCAGTATGCCAAAAGGGCTGTAGTTCTTCTGATAAAGAAAATGTAGGCCGAATAAGCTGAGATAGGATCGAAAATTATTCGACTCTTTATCATAATTCAAAAGTGCAAATATATAAATGAAAATATGAAAACGCGGTTGAATTGCTAGAATATAAGAATGTTCGGTTATCTCCTAGTGGCATAGAAGGTAGCTGTTTTTTTGTTACCATTTTTCTTTACAAACTTCAAAAGCAGAGTAAAATAGAAATTGAATTATGCAGTATACAAAAGAGAAAATCAGGAGGATTGTAAATGAAAAAGAAGTTTGTAGCTCTTCTGATGAGTGCAGTAATGGTATCCGGCAGTCTGGCATTACCGGTCTATGCAGCAGAAGAAGAGACAGCGATTGAATTTGCTGATGATGAAGAAGACAATGTGGAGGTTGAGGAAGAACCGGAAGAAGACCCAGATGTATCGGAAATACCAGATGATACGTGGGAAGATTTTTCTGATCAGCCGTTTACAGAAGATTTTTCATCGGAAAGTGAAGCAGTCGGTTCCGGCACAACTATTGGCGGAAATATTAACTGGGGAAGCTCCAATGCAACCTTGCCAACGGATGTAACAACAGCAAAAACGGACAGGATGTTTCTGGGGATAAAGGGAAGTTATATCACCGATATGCAGAATGCTTTGAACCGGATCAATGCGATACGAAAAGAAGCATGCGATGAAGGGATAAAAGATCCAAGAAATGAAAGTCGTAATCTGACATCTTCGGATTATGTTCCAATCAAATGGTCTTCTGATCTGGAATACATTGCCAGAATTCGTGCAGCAGAAGCTTCTGTTTACAGACAGCATATAAGACTGAATGGATATGATGCTTTTGCAATTTATTCGCCGAATGGAGTCAGGAGCTGGGGAGAAGTTCTGGCGTGGAATACAAGCAGGACATTTCTTCAGGGTATTGAACAATGGTACAGGGAAAAGAAAGACTGGGTTGGAAATACCGGAAAAGTTACAGGACATTATACACAGATGATCGATCCGGATAATATTTATGTAGGTCTTGCGACCTTTATTAATCCAAATGCCGGATATTCGACAACTACTGCCGGAGAATTTACTTCTCAGGGAAGCCTGGATTATAGTCAGGGAACATCAGGTGCTGTTCTGGATGAAAGTGCAGGACCGGCTATAGATAACTGTATACAGACTGTAGAAGTAAAAAAAGATAAGATTACAGCGAGTATGTCAGATTTTAATTCTCTTGCAGCACCGGACAGTGTTCAGGCAGAGTTTAATCTGACTGTATATAATTGTAAGATGGAAACACTGGGGGCTGCAAAGTGGACTTCATCTGATGTAAAAACGGCAACTGTAGATAACACAGGAAAGGTCACAGGCGTTCATGAAGGAAGTGCAGACATTACTGCTGCCTGTGGAGATCTTACTGCTACAAAAACAATACAGGTCACAGGTCATCCGAACACTGAACTTAAGAATGCGAAAGAAGCAACCTGCAGTAAGGAAGGTTATACTGGGGATAAAATCTGCAAGGACTGTGGAAAAACAATAGAATCTGGAAAGACAATACCGAAAAAAGAACACAGCTGGGATGCCGGAAAGGTAACGAAAGCTGCCACCTGTACAGAAAAAGGAATCAGGACGTATACTTGTCAGTCCTGCGGCATAACGAGAACGGAAGACATTCCGGCTCTTGGACACAAAGCGGTAACGGATGCAGCAGTAGCAGCAACCTGCGAGACTGACGGAAAGACAGAGGGAAGTCACTGTTCTGTATGTAGAACGATTCTGACTGCCCAGAAAACTGTAAAGGCGACCGGACACGACTGGGATGAAGGCAAAATAACAAAAGCAGCTACCTGTGAAGAAAAAGGTGTAAAAACTTATACCTGCAGGATCTGTAAAAAAACAAGAACGGAAGATGTTTCAGCTCTTGGACATCAGGCAGTAACGGATGCAGCAGTAGCGGCAACCTGTGAAACTGATGGAAAAACAGAAGGAAGCCATTGTTCCGTATGCGGTAAAGTGTTGGTGAAACAGGAAAGTGTAAAAGCAACGGGTCATAAGGCAGTAACAGATGAAGCAGTAGCGGCAACTTGTGAAACCGATGGAAAGACAGAGGGAAGTCATTGTTCCGTATGTGGTAAAGTACTGACAGAACAGAAAACAATCCCGGCTTTTGGTCATACTTGGGATACAGGGAAGATAACAAAAGAAGCTGCCTGTGAAACAAAAGGAGTAAAGACTTATACCTGTGAGACGTGCAAGAAGACGAGAACAGAAGAATTTCCAGCTCTTGTCCATAAATTTGGTGAATGGGTGACAACCAGCCGGGCAGATGTACTTTCTCCGGCAAAACAGACACGTACATGCACGACATGCGGAAAGAAGGAGCAGAGAAATTATGGAAGCAGACTTCGTGGAACGATGACCGTAAATGTTTCTTCCATACCGCTTAAGACCAGACAGAAAACTTCTGTACTGAAAGTAACCGGACTTGCAAGGGGCGATTCCATAACTTCATGGAAGTCCAGTAACACAAAAGTAGTGAAAGTTACAGGAAGAGCAAATGGAACCTGTAGGATCACTGCTGGAAACAAAACCGGAAAAGCAAAGATCACCATTACATTAAGGAGCGGGCTTCAGAAGACAGTGAACGTATCTGTTCAGAAGAGTACAGTAAAAACAAAGAAGATTTCAGGTGTTGCAAGGACACTGAGGCTGAATAGAAAACAGAAAGCTACACTGAAACCGGTCCGTTCTCCATTGACCAGTACAGAAAAAATTACATATAAATCCAGCAACTCAAAAGTTGCTTCGGTCAATTCAAAGGGCCAGATCACTGCAAAGAAAAAGGGAACAACAATTATTGCAGTGAAATCAGGGAAAAAGACAGTGAAATGTAAAGTAACCGTGAAATAGGTAAATAAAAATGTCGTCAGCTTTATAATGGCTGACGGCATTTTTTATGGAAAATATATTATTTTAGTAACTCATCATAGGTAGTATCAAGACAATCCCGTATTCCTCTGAGCTGGGATCCAGTAATATGCTGGATTCCGCGTTCGATCTTGACAAGCGTTTCCCTGGTGATGTCCACGTTTTTCAATTGCAGCATTCTGACAAAATCAGTCTGTCCATAACCTTTTTCTAACCGGATCCGGCGAATATTTCTGCCAATATCAATTCCAACCTGTTTGATCTTTTGTTCTGTCATATAACGAATTTCTCCCTGGTAAAAATAGAACCGAAATTAGTCCTTTTTATTTATCTTAAGGAAGAAAAATGTTATAATGGGACTAGTATTAGTCCAGTTTTGCGCAAATTATAGTATAAATCAGGGACTATCCATTTCCAGAAATGACAAATTAAAAAATTATTTTAAATTTAAAACCTTGAGGATACTTTATGTGTCTAATAGATAAACAAATGAAGGAGAGAGAATAATGATATGCTATAAATGCCAAAAGTATGTTGAAAAATCAGCAGAGAAATGCCCTTATTGTGGGACTGACTTTAAATTTTCAGAAAAACTGATACAACAGGCAATTGAGGGAAAAGAAACAGCGCAGCAGGAGCTTTATAACCGTACATATAGTGATGTGTATTTTACAATACTGGCAATTACGAAAGATAATGATCTTATTATGGATGTACTGCAAGATACTTATCTCACAGCATTTCAGAAACTAGAGCAGTTGAAAGAAAGTAATAGTTTCCGCGCATGGGTCAGAAGCATTGCTCATAATAAGACTTTGAATGCTTTGAGGGACCGCAGGGTGCTTTATACGGCATCTGTTGTATCTGTAGAAACGGAGAATGTTCTAAATGTCGAGGACAACCGGATAGAAAATATGCCGGAAGCAACTATTGATCAGCAGGAGACAAGTCGTCTGGTAAAAGAAATCCTGGATGTGCTTCCGGATGAACAGAGAATTGTTATCGGAATGTTTTATTATGACCAGATGAGCGTATCAGAAATAGCAGAAGAACTGGAATGCAGTGAAAACACAGTAAAAAGCCGGTTAAATTACGGACGTAAGAAAATTCAGACTAAAGTTCTTGAACTGGAAAAGAACGGAACCAAACTGTACAGCCTTGCACCATTGCCGTTCTTCATCTGGCTGCTTAGAAATCTGTATGAACAGCCGGATAAGGATATCTTTGACGCAATACGTCAAAAATATATTTTGGGAAAAGGAGTAGCACAAAAGAAAGACAGCAGCGGTGAAGCAGCAGATTCTAAATCAGAGACAGATCTAGGAGAAGGAAAAAGTGAATCTGGTGCTGATACGTCACAGGGTAGTGAGAGTGGAGACCAGACAGAAAACAGTCCAGGACAGTCCAAAGAAAGTGATTTATTGAAAAAAGCATCGTCATCCATGAAAACAGGAAGCTCAGCCAGCCAGGGACTTCTTTTCAGATTATTGGCAGGTGCAGCGGCAGTTGCGGTTATAGGTACAGGAGCTTATTTTGGCTATCAGCATATGAAGCCTGATGAAAAAATAGAAAAAGAAGCATTAGATACGGAAGAGAAACCAAAAGAAAATCCGACAGAGAGTTCACAGCCGGAAGTAACTGCAACACCTGAACCAACCGCAACACCAACAGTGACGCCGTCTCCAACACCGGAGCCGGTCAAAACTGTCAGAGAGGAAATAGAATCCACAGGTTATCAGTATATAGGTGGAACTTCCTATGATGTAACATATACAGGTGGCGTTATTTATCAGGAAAACGGTCCGGATGCAGGTATCAGCCTGTCTGAAGCTCCAACAGGAGTTGCCGGAGTCATAAAAAGAGATATGGACGGAGATGGGGAAGAAGAATATCTTCTGGCAGTATTAAAGCCTCGAGAACAGGATTTCCTAAAAAATGGAAAAATGGATGCTGCTTTGTACTTTGAGGTTTATAAGGAACAGGATGGAAATCTGGTATTACAGGGAGGAACCGCTGATGAAGATGCATATGCAGTGCATATTACAGAGTTTTTCCCAAATGTAAAAGTTGTGTGCAGTGGAACGACTGTATATGTCGTCGAAGAAGCGATGGCGGCATTTTCAGCAGATCCGGGAAACAGCGGAGCTTCCTACACTTATACGGGAACAGGATTTTCCTGCAAAAGAGCAGAGGCAATGGATGGAGCGATAGAAAGTGAGTTCACAGATCCAGTAGCAAATGCGTCAGAAGAAGATCTGCTGTGCCAGATCACTATCCCTCAGATTTATGATGAAGGAAATTATTCAATAGTTTCTTTGGTGTATAGTGGCACACCTCAGGCTGTTACACTGGAATACAGAGATAATGGATATGTGGAAGCAGAGTCGTCATCGGATGATGCTTCTGCATCTTCAGAAACAGAAAATGTCGATGCAGCAGAAAATGAACCAGAAAGTACGGATATGGAAGCGCAGATAGCTGAAGAGGATGAGGCGTTAAAAGCACAGGGATATACTCTGCCGGACTTTACTTCATATGATGAGGTGATAAGAGCCTATAAAACGGTTCTTGAAAAAGAGGATACATATGAGGAGATGCTGGCTGATGGAATAACGAACATGGGAATGCAGAATATAATCAATAATGACAGTAGAACGGACAAACTTTCATATGTTGGATATACGGAATTGGATCTGGATGGAGATGGTTCAGATGAACTGGTAATACTCAATTCAGATGGAGATATTTACGATGTGTATACAAAGAAGGAAGGACAGATAAAAAAAGTATTTCAATCATGGAATTATCGTGAAGGTGCATGGCTTGCACAGGGAAATCTCATTTGTCATAGCGCAACAGGAGGTGCAGGATATCATGGATTTGACGTATTCGAATTAGCAGATGGAAATTTAAAAACTAAAGAGAGTATTCAGGTGGATGATTCGATAAACCCAGAAGATGGAGATAAATTAGATGAATTGCAAAAGAAATATTTTGATATGGAGATGAACGTTTTGTTTAATCCACTCAGTGAATTTGAAAAGTGATCATATAAAAAGAAAATTTCTTTAATCGATTGAAAGCAGCGGGGAGGAGAAAAATGGGAAATTTCGGATTTGTGATAGTTGGTGTAATTGCGTTAGATATTTTTATTTGGGTATGGCTTATAATATCTGATAAAAAAACACTTACTCATTATGATTTTCTACCGAGGACAAAGGAATCTCTTGATGCGGAAGTGCGAAATGCAATTGTAAAAATAGACACAAATAATAGCAGTCATTGTAGATATTGTGGAGCTGAAATAGCACCTGGAAATAAATATTGTGGTATATGTGGTAAGAGTCAATTTCCTAAACAGAGTAAATACTTTAGTAGTGGACATAAAGGTACGATTAAGCAGGTTAATCAGTGGTTGGCAGAGAATCCAAATGTAAAAAATGTAACGATGAATGTAGAGCTTGGAAAAGGAATTGGGGCGTTTACTTATCGTTCTGTCATAACGAGCATAGAACTCCAGTATGAAATAGATAAAGAGTGTAATCCGTATCAGTATGCCGTTGTAGAAGTGAAAAGGCATTCTGGATGGTATACTTTCGATGCGAATAAGGCTGTAAATAAATGGAAAGAAAATAATCCAGCTGCACAGGTGGTTTGTGAGAGGTCAACGATTTGGGAAAGAAATGGAAGTGCTCATAATGCGCAGATTTATATGCTCATTAAATCGAAAGAAAAGCAGGAAGGTGTCGATGGAAACACATCTAAAGTAAATTATAAACGGAATAAAAAATGGTTAATTGTCCTTTGTGTATTGATTGCATTGGCAGTAGGAGGAATAACATATGTGAGTTCACTGCCCAGATTTACAGGAACAGGAAGCACAGATGGTTTGATTTTGAGTGTAGATCAGCCATTTTCTCGTATTATGAAGATAAATTACCAGAATACCGCTGCTAATGATTTTTCATTGGGATGGGTAGATAAATCAGCAGAGGTAGTAGCTGTAACTGATAAAGGGGAATATTCAGGCAAAATAGTGGGGGCTTTTGGTAATGATTCAAAATTAAAGCATGGGAAAAAGGGATTCTTTTTGGCGATATTTAAAGATATAGATGGGAATGTAGAACAATTAAATTTTAATGGAATTTTATATTTGAAAGATGATGGGCTTCCTGAACACAATACTGGGTTTGGAAATATGTCTGATAAAGAAGCTCAGGTTCAACTTTTGATCACACACAATAATGGAGATGCTTCCACAAATCTATTATCTGAGAACCCGGATACAGAAACCGCAGAGAATCAAAATACAGAAGTAGCAACAGAAGAAAGCAAACAACAATATAAAGTAACAACAGGTGGAACCAGATTGAACATACGAAAAGAGCCTCGGGCAGATGCAGAGGTAGTTCAAAAACTTGAATATGGTACTGTTTGCGAAGCCAGTGGAAATAAAAGTGAGAATGGAAGCTGGATAGAAGTTATTATTCCAGAGAGTGCTCAGACTGGTTGGGCAAGTGCTCAGTATCTTACTGAAATACCAGTGGAACAATCCATTAATGTTGGCGGGCAGGAAATGTCTGTAGATGAAGCAGAAGATGGAAATTCAGAACAAGTTCCAGAGAAGTCACAGTCGGAAGAAGTAAATCAGGTACAACAAATGCAAGAGTGGATGCAATCGGAAGAAGGGCAACGGGCACAACAGCAGATGCAGGAGTGGATGCAATCGGAAGAAGGGCAACAGGCGCAACAGCAGATGCAGGAGTGGATGCAGTCAGAAGAAGGCCGGCAGGCACAACAGCAGATGCAGGAGTGGATGCAGTCAGAAGAAGGTCAGCAGGCACAGCAGCAAGTACAGGATATGTTAAATAGTATGATGAATCAGTGAGGGGAAGAATATGTACTGTGTGAAATGTGGAACAGAACTGGAAAATGAGGAAATCTGCCCTTCCTGTGGACAGTTGAGGGAAGATCAAAAAGAAAAATATGTAAGAAATACATTAATCAGTGGTAAAGGACTGTATAGAAGCTATAGAGGAATAATCATCAAGTTGTTGGTAATCTTGTATGCGATAACGTTAATAGCCCCTTGGGTGATGAATGGTCAAATATATCAGGTGGAAATCTATAGAGGAATTGCAAGGGTCACTTCAGTATTATATGCCCTTTCAGTATTTTTTGCATTATGGCGAATTCTTGCCAAAGCTGGAATGCATGGGTGGGCGATGCTTATTCCTTTTTATAATGTATATTGTGTATTTAAACTTGCCTTTTATGAGGCGTTTCAGACGTTATTGATATATATTTCGGTGGCTTTTCTGGGAACATTCCTGACCTATTTTGGGGGAGCTTCAGGTCCATTGATATTGGCTATTTTTGTAGTATTCTGGATAATGCTGTACATAAAATTGCTATATAGAATTTCTGTTAATTTTGGACATGGAGCAGGATATACAGTTGGACTGATATTCATGCCGTATCTGTTTATCTTGCTGCTTGGCTGGGGAAATGATGATTATATATTAGACAGGGATGCGTATTATGGTGAAATAGATCCTCAGGAACTAAGATTCAGACCTCATAAAAAACATAAAAAGTGGTTGTTTATTCTAGTTGCATTAATTATTTTGGGAGTTGGAGGAATGTTATATGTTATTTCACTGCCAGAATTTACAGGAACGGGAAATGCAGATGGACTGAGTTTACAGGTGGATCAGTCGATTTCACATATTATGAAGATTAATTACCAGAATAATGCGCCTAATAAATTTTCGTTGGGCTGGGATCAGATGGCGAAGGTAGTAGCGATAACTGATAAAGGAGAATATACAGGAACAATATTCGGTGCCACCGGCTTTAATACAAAACTAAAACCTGGGGAAAGGGGATTTTTTGTGGCGATATTTCGAGATATAAAAGGGAATATTAAACAATTAAATTTTGAGGGTATTTTGTATTTGGGAGATGATGGCCTTCCAGAGCAAATGATTGATTACAGTATTAGGAAGATTTTTGACAGAGAAGCTCAAATTCAGATTCCCATTGTGTACAAGCCATAAAGTAAAGGTAAATTGTTTTGTAAAAAGTTTAAAAGTCTAAAACTTGATGGTTGATTTATGTGTCTTATGTATAGAAAGACAAAAGGGAGGGGAATTAAAAATGTTTTGCAGAAAATGTGGTTTAAAGTTGAAAGAGGGAGACAAGTACTGCTGGAAATGTGGAGCAGATATAATTGTTAAACCTGAGGATAAATCGACGGTTAACAGCAGATGGTTAACGTGGGTGATGATTGCCGTGCTGATTTGCTGTGCAGGTATTTTTGTGTATCAATGGCAGAGTGCGTCTGGCAGAGCAAAACTGAAGGATTGTATGAATGTGCAAAAAATTATGAATATATGGTCATCAGGTGAGGTAAATCAGGCACAGCAGCAGACGCAGGAATGGATGCAGCAGGAAGAGCTGAACTGGCAACAGCAGCAGATGCAGGATATGTTAAATAACATGATGAATCAATGAGGGAGAAAAAGAAGATGTACTGTGTAAAATGTGGAGCAGAACTGGAAAATGAAGAAGTCTGCTCTTCTTGTGGACAGTTGAGAGAAGATAGAAAAGAAAATACATAAAAAATACATGGATCAGCGGGAAGGGATTGTATCGAAATTACAGAGGAGTAATTATAAAGCTGCTGATAATCATGTATGCCATAACAATAACAGGACCGTTGATGATAAATGGTCAAATGTATTAGCTGAAAATCTGGAAAACAATTGCAAATGTTACGTCAGCGCTGTATGTGTTTTCTATGATTTTTGCGTTGTGGCGTATACTTGCTAAAGTTGGCATGCATGACTGGGCAATCTTTATTCCTGTTTATAATGTATATTGTTTATTTAAACTTGCTTTTGAAGATGCGTTAGTTTCGATGCTTTTATATATCGGATTTGGCTTTTGGGGAATGCTTCTCGGTATGGCATCCTTGCATGCCACACCGTTTATAGCTGGTGTTTTTCTGATATGCATGGCAGTGCTGTGCATTGGATTGGTATATAGGATTTCTGTCAACTTTGGACATGGAGCAGGATATACACTGGGATTGATATTGATGCCTTATTTGTTTGTATTTTTACTTGGATGGGGTAACGATGATTACGTACGAGATAGAAAAAAGATCCAGCATGATGCCGGGATAAGTACTTCAGAGTCAGGAAACGGAAAAAGCAAAAAGTGGCTGCTTATTCCGGTAATGTTAATTATCTTGGTAGCAGGAGGAGCGATATATGCAGGAAAAGCCTGGAATTCTGTTTTCCATAATGGAGAAGCCTCACAAAATGTTTCTTTTGAGAAACAAAATGTAGAAAATTTAGAAGATCAGAATACGGAAGTACCAAAAGAAGAAAGCAAACTGCAGTATACGGTAACAACAGGCGGAACCAGATTGAATATACGAAAAGAGCCTCGGGTAGATGCAGAGTTTACAGATGAAGAGATAGAGGAAATGTTCCAGAACTAAAAAGATTAGTGAAAAATATATTAGTCTAGTACTCAGATCCAGTTTCCTATTGTATGCGAGTCGTGCAGTAAAAACAAAAAAACAGAAAAATTCTTGAAAATAATTAAACATTTAAAACCTGGAGGAGGGGTTACGTGTCTAATAGGTAAAAGAACGGAGAGGAGGAATTGTTTAAATGCATGTAAGAGCAAGAAATGGATAGTCAGTTAAAGATGCAACTGAAACAATCAAATACCTAGGAGGAAACGGAAAGATGAAAAAAGTATGTAAAAAATTAATGACAATCGTAATGGCAACAGTTATGTTACTGATGACTGCAACACCTGCATTTGCAGGAAGTAATATCGGACTGTATATTCCGAAAAATATGACAATGACTTTGTATTCTAAACAGTCTGTAAAGAATAATCCTTATGCTAACACATCATATATTGCATACATAGAAAACGCTAAAGTGTCTGTAAAATCAAGTAATCCAAAGGTTGCAACAGTAAAAGTAAAATCGAAAAATATTGTAGTTACTGCAAAGAAAACGGGAAAAGCAACGATTACTATAAAAAAAGGATCAAAAAACTATCGTTGTAAAGTGACTGTGTCTAAATATGCGAATCCAATTAGTTCGGTAAAAGTTGGAAAGACAACAATTTCAGGAAAAAAATTCAATACCAATAATTACATGAATTTCAAATATTCCAAATATGCAGGAAAAAAGACGGCAGTCAAAATTAAAATGAAAAAGGGATGGAAATTGTTATCCATGGACTATGCCCAAAAGACATGGAGAAAAGGTGAGAATATTAAAAATGGTTCAAAAGTACCTGTGAAAGGTGGTTCAGGATTTACAGTAGGTGCTTATGTGATGAATACAGCTACACAGCAGACAGAAATTATCTCGTTACAGTTTAAATAAACCAAATAGTGATTTTGGTTGGATTTATAAGGATCCAAACCTCAATATATGCCTGATAATAAAAATCAGGCATATATTGACAAGAGGAGAAAAAATTTATGAAGAGATTAAAGACCTTATGTATCCTGCTGGCAGTGGTACTCACTCTAACATCCGTCACCCTGCTCCCGGTCAGCGCTGAAACAGACGGGGACGCCGTTATCACGGTACCAATCACCGTGCAGGAAGAGTATGACATGGCGCAGGAATTCTTTGAGATTCTGAACAAGAACCGTGCAGATGCAGGGAAATATGAATACATCCTGGATGACAGACTGATGGACCTGGCTATGGAAAGGGCTGCTCAGTGTTGTGTTTACTTTTCTCATCTGTCTTTAGTTTATAACAAGGAAAAATATGGAGCTTTATCCGGCACTTATATTGATAGGTATGGTTCTATTCCGAATAGTACCATTTTTCAGGAAGACATAGCGGAAGGGCTTGCGGATGCACAGAGCACCTATACAGTATGGCATAATTCCAGTGGACATAATGCAGTGATGATGGATACCAAGTATTTTAAATACTGCGGTATCGGTGTTGTAACCTACCATGGCAAAAGGGAATGGGTCCTTGTGGTATCCAATGCTCCGGTTGGAAATACGATTGGAAGTGTTTCTGGTTCCAAAACAAATACCAGAGATATCCGCGCAAAAGTAAAATATTTTGCAGGTGGAAATATCACTATCAAAGGACTGAATAAAAAAACAGATACCCCATTTGAATTTGCTGATTATAGTGGAAATGGCAACAGTGGATACTCAACTGCTGATTTTCCTAGTCTGTTTACTTATCGAAATAATACACCTGGCATTATTGATGTCGATGGACAGGGACGGATCACTACTAAAGCTGCCGGAGCTGGTTCTTTTACTGTATTCTACAGAGGGACTACAGAACTTTGTACCGTGAACGTAAATGTTAAGTTATCTTATAAAGATATGCTGGCACTGACACCAACTCCAACACCTAAACAGACGGAAACTGCAGCTCCAACCCAGCCGCCGAAACAGCCAGAGACAGCTAAACCTACAGAACCACCGAAACAAACAGAAGTTCCCAAACCTACAAAGGCTCCAGAACAGGCAAAACCAACCCAGCCTCCAAAACAGACAGAAGTTTCCAAATCTACAGCGACACCGAAACCCGCACAGCCGGTAAAACCTGTTTCTACAAAATTTACTGTTAAAACAAAAAATGTAACTTATAACGGGAAAGCACAGAAACCAGCTGTTACTGTATATGCCGGAAATAAAAAAATTCCCAGCAAGTATTACAGTGTATCTTATAAGAATAATAAGAATGTGGGCTACGGAACCGTTACTGTAAAAGGAAAAGGCAGCTATGTCAAATATTCCGGATCCGCTACCTTTAAAATTAATCTTAAGGGTGTATTCTTAAGTTCTGTAAAAGCTCAGAAGAAAAAAATGGTTGTATCCTGGAAGAAAACTGGCGGAAACCAGGGATATCAGGTACAATACAGTACTTCAAAGCGTTTTTCTTCAAATGTAAAAACCGTCAGACTTAGTGCCGGAAAGAAAAGTGTTACTATTAAAAATATTCCTGCGAAAAAACGCTATTATGTGCGTATCAGAAGTTATAAGAAAATTGGAAATAAAATCTGGTACACCGGATGGAGCAAAGCGAAAAATATAAGAACAAAGTGATTTTTTCGAAACTATCACATAAAGAAAAATATAAGAAAAGAAGGATGGATATGAAAAGTAAGAAATTGAAAACATTAGCAGTGGCAGTAGTGCTGTCTCTGACAATTGGTGCCGTCTCGCCTGTAACAGGGACAGAGATCCCGATGATCACGACCACCGTGGAAGCGGCAGCAAAGAAAGTGTCCTTAAAAGCATCCAATAAAAAGGTATACGCAGGAAAGACCGTAAAGATCAATGCGAAAGCAACGAAAGGGGCGAAGCTCAGCTATAAGACTTCCAATAAGAAGATTGCTACGGTGAATTCCAAAGGTGTCATCACTGGGAAAAGTGCCGGAACGGTAAAAATCACCATTACGGCAAAGAAATCAAAATATAAGACTGTGAAGAAAACTATCACGGTAAAAGTGGTAAAACAGAACCAGAAGATCACAGCCGCCAGCCAGACCCTTACCTTAGACCAGAGAAAGAACCTGGGGGCAAAGGCAAAGACAGGCATGACCTATAAGAGTTCCAACCTGAAGGTAGTGATCGTGGATAAGAAAGGGAACCTGCGGGCATTGAAGACCGGTACAGCAAAGATCACCATTTCGGCAAAGGCATCAGGGATGTACAACAAGGCATCTAAAACCATTATCGTAACGGTTTCAAAGGCTGTAGCGACAAAACCTACAACTCCAACAAGGAAGCCAGAGATACCAAAACCAACGACAACACCGATGCCAACAAAAGTACCGGAACCAACGAAGGCTCCAGAACCGACGAAAGCACCAGAACCAACGAAAGCACCGGAACCGACAAAAGTACCAGAACCAACAAAAGCACCGGAACCGACAGCAACACCAGAACCAACGGCAACACCAGAGCCAACAAAAATTCCGGAGCCTACAGCGGCTCCGATGCCAACAGCTACACCGACAGAAACGCCTAGACCGGAAGTATCCTATGTAACAGCCCTCTATATTGAAAAGACTGAGGATGATACTTTATATGTAGGAGAACCGAAAGAATGTAATGTAAAATGGGAATCTACAGGTAATACAACCAGAAAAGACTTTATATACGAATCCAGTGATACTTCTATAGCAACTGTAAATGAAAATGGAACAATTACTCCTTTAAAAGCAGGAAAAGTGACTATCACAGTTACATCCAAAACTCCTTTTGCAGCAGGGGGTGCCTGTTTGAGTGCTTCTAAAAGATATACCGTGAAAGTCCAGTATAATGATGAGTATGCAGGGGGAGTTGGTTTTAAAGATCCGGAGGATGTTACATCCAAAGGAAGAAATGTTGGAATCGGGGAGACAATCAACCCGAATGAAGGAATCAGTGAATACAGCCCGGAAAAAGCAGAGAAATACCTGACATTCTCATCCAGTGATCCATCTATTGCCACGATTGACAAGTATGGGAATATCACAGGGGTATCCAAAGGCTATGTGACATTCACGGTAAAGACAAAACTTCCGGTAGAGCAGACAGGTACTTATTACAAAGAAGATTCTGTTACCTACCATGTAGGGGATTATACTTATGAAGAGATCCTTAATGGACTGACTATGGATACCGTAGCAGGACAGGCAGCTCACGAAGTAATGAATGATCTCAGACAGAATCCAAATCACAGAAATTTCTTTAAAGATTATCCGAGTTATCCGACAAGGGAATGGTCTGATGGGCTTTTGAGAGACGCAGCAGCAAGAGCTTCAAGAAACATTGTATGTGTTATGCTTGGCGGATGGAGCGAAGATGAAATGTCTACAATCAATCCATTAGCCTCTCATCCAGGGGCGTTTAATGGATACGGTGGATCTGGTTGGGAGTCAACAGGCGTGGATCTTGGAAATGCAGCTTCTGTATTCTTTGAAGATATCGGACATTTCGGAAATGAAACGGATCCTGAAAATAAATATGAAGCGATTGCGGTTGTGCAGTATAAAAATGTAGCAGGTGTTAATCTGACCTCCATGATTGTACAGGCAAGCTCAAGTGAACGTTTTTTATTAGATGGTATTTTAAGCTCCAGTAAAATGCCTGAAAATCAGTTTTATGATTATTGTAATCATTTTAATTTAGATATCAATGACGATAAATGGCTGAACTCAATAGAGGAAGCTTCTTCCGTTGGTGAAAATGAAACCCCTATCTTCGCAGACGGTTCCACGGGTACAGTTGATAGCACATCCCCTGCCGAAACAGCAGAATCCGGACAGCTGGAAGAGATAGAAGAGACTGAGGAATTTGAACTTTCCCCAGAGGAAGACACAGATGCGATTTCTGATGTAGATGAGATAATAGAATAATGAATTAAAATATCAAGGGGATGAAAGGTATGAAAAATAACAAATTAAAGGCACTTGCAGTTGCTATGGTATTGACTATGTCGGCTGGTATGATACCAACTACAGCAGGAATTGAAGTCCCAGCACTTACAACGACTGTAGAAGCCGCTGCAAAGAAGATAACATTAAAGGCATCCAGTAAAAAAGTGTATGCAGGAAAGACCGTAAAGATTAATGCGAAAGCAACGAAAGGGGCGAAGCTCAGCTATAAGACTTCCAATAAGAAGATCGCCACGGTCAATTCTAAAGGCGTTATCACAGGTAAGAGCGCAGGTACAGCAAAGATTACCATTACAGCAAAGAAGTCAAAATATAAGACTGTGAAAAAGACCATCACGGTAAAGGTAGTAAAACAGAACCAGAAGATTACTACGTCAAACGTAACCCTGACCATAGGACAGAGAAAGAACCTGGGCGCAAAAGCCCGCACCTCGATGATCTATAAGAGTTCCAAGCCGAAGGTAGTGACCGTGGACAAGAAAGGAAACTTGCGGGCACTGAAGGCCGGTACGGCAAAGATCACCATTTCGGCAAAGGCATCAGGAATGTACAACAAGGCATCTAAAATCATTGCCATAACGGTTTCAAAAGCTGTAGCGACAAACCCTACAACTCCAACAGGGAAGCCAGAGGCACCAAAACCAACGGCAACACCGGTGCCAACAAAAGTTCCGGAACCAACGAAGGCTCCAGAACCGACGAAAGCACCAGAACCAACGAAAGTACCGGAACCGACGGCAACACCAGAGCCAACAAAAATTCCGGAGCCTACAGCAACTCCGATACCAACAGCTACTCCGACGGAAGCACCAAAACCGAAAGTATCGTATGTTACAGATCTGTATATTGAAAAGACCTCAAATGACACCCTGTATGTTGGAGAACCAAAGGAGTGCAATATAAAATGGAAAGCTACTGGAAATACAACCAGAAAAGACTTTATCTATGTGTCCAGTGACCCGTCTGTGGCAACCATAGATGAAAACGGAACCATCACCCCTCTGAAAGCTGGAAAGGTTACAATTACTGTTATTTCAAAAACACCATTTGCTTCTTCAAAAGGGGCAGACTGCTTGAGTACTTCAAAAAAATATACAGTAAAAGCCCAGTACAACGATGAGTACGCAGGTGGGGTTGGTTTTAAAGACCCGGAAGATGTTGCAACTAAAGGAAGAAATGTTGGAATCGGGGAGACAATCAACCCAAATGAAGGAATCAGTGAATACAGTCCAGAAAAAGCAGAGAAATACTTGACATTTTCTTCCAGTAACCCATCTGTTGCTACAATTGATAAGTATGGGAATATCACTGGAGTATCCAAAGGATATGTAACATTTACAGTTAAGACAAAGCTTCCAGTTGATCCAACTGGAACTTATTATAAAGAAGATTCTGTCACCTATCATGTAGGTGATTATACTTATGAGGAAATCCTTAATGGACTGACCATGGATACTGTAGCAGGACAGGCAGCTCACGAGGTAATGAATGACCTCAGACAGAACCCGGATCACAGAAATTTCTTTAAAGATTACCCAAGTTACCCAACAAGAGAATGGGCTGATGATATGTTGAGATCAGCCACAGCAAGGGCTTCCAGAAACATTATGTGTGTGATACTTGGAGGTTGGAACGAAAATGAAATGTCAACTATTAATCCTTTAGCTTCACATAAAGGAAACCTCAATGGATACGGAGGAGATGGATGGGAGGCAACCGGAGAAGAACTTGGAAAAGCGGCTTCTGTATTCTTTGAAGATATCGGACATTTCGGAAATGAAACAGATCCTTCTGACAAATATGAAGCAATTGCAGTTGTACAGTATAAAAATGCAGCAGGTGTTAATTTGACTTCTATGATAGTACAAGCAGGACAGTATACAGGAAAAGCTTCTATTACAGATGAAGTTAGAATCTCATGTATGCCAGAATCACAATATTATGATATCTGTAATCATTTCGGATTTGATATTGATGATAAACAGATGACTACAACAGAGGAAGAAGTACCTTCCGATGGAGAAAATGAAGCTACTATCTTCACAGATGGTTCCACTGATACAGTTGATATCACAGCCCCTGCAGAAACTGCAGATGCCGGACTGCAGGAAGAGACTGAAGGTGTAGAAGAAATCGAAATTGCGCCGGAAGAAGAAACAGATGTGGATGCGGTTTCTGATGTAGATGAGATAATAGAATAATGAATTAAAATATCAAGGGGATGAAAGGTATGAAAAATAACAAATTAAAGGCACTTGCAGTTGCTTTGGTATTGACTATGTCGGCTGGTATGATACCGACTACAGCAGGAATTGAAGCTCCAGCACTTACAACGACTGTAGAAGCTGCTGCAAAGAAGATAACATTAAAGGCATCCAGTAAAAAAGTATATGCAGGAAAGACCGTAAAGATTAATGCGAAAGCAACGAAAGGGGCGAAGCTCAGCTATAAGACTTCCAATAAGAAGATCGCCACGGTCAATTCTAAAGGCGTTATCACAGGTAAGAGTGCAGGTACAGCAAAGATTACCATTACAGCAAAGAAGTCAAAGTACAAAACTGTAAAGAAAACTATTACAGTTAAAGTTGTAAAGCAAAATCAGAGCATTGCTGTTGTGAACCAGAATCTGACAGCTGGACAGAACAAGAACCTGGGAGCAAAGGCAAAGACGGGACTCACCTATAAGAGCTCAAATACAAAGATTGTAACAGTTGATAAGAAGGGAAATCTGAAGGCGCTTAAGGTTGGCACAGCAAAGATTACGGTTTCAGCTAAGACATCTGGAATATATAATAAGGCATCCAAGACAATCATAATTAAAGTAGTGAATAAAGCACCGGTAAAACCGGTGACTCCTACAAAGAAACCTGAGGCACCAAAACCAACGGCAACCCCAGTACCAACAAGAGCGCCAGAGCCAACAAAAGTACCGGATCCGACGGAAACACCAAAGCCAACGGAAACACCAGAACCAACGAAAGTTCCAGAACCGACAGCAACACCAGAACCAACGAAAACACCAGATCCTACAGAGGCACCAAAGCCAACAGAAGTTCCACAGCCAGAAATCTCTTATGTAACAAGCATGTATTTTGAAGAAACAGCAAAAACCAACGTTATATATGTTGGAGAATCAAAGAAAAGTACCCTTAAATGGGAGGCAACCGGAAATACAACATTAAAAGACTTCGTCTTTACTTCCAGTAATCCTGCAGTTGCCACCGTTGACGAGAATGGAACCATTACAGGTGTATCTGCAGGAGACGTAAGAATCACTGCAACTTCAAAGACGCCTTTCTCTGCAGCCGGAACAAAAGATGACTGTTTAACAGCTACTTATAAGTACCATATCAAAGTCCGCACAACAGAGATCGACAGTATGTATTATCCATCCATTACAGGTAATGATGCAATCACACAGAAGAATATCGGTATCGGTGAAATAAAAGACTGTACTCTGAAAATTGAAACCATGGGAAGTGGCAGTATTTCTGATGTAGCCTTTACTTCCAGTGATCCGTCTATCGCTACAGTTGACGAAAATGGAAAAGTAACAGGAAAGAAAGCTGGATATGTAACCATCACAGCCAAAACAAAACTTCCATCTGAGATGGATGGACAGACGATCCTGACGGATTCCACAACTTACCATGTAGGTGATTATACTTATGAAGAGATCCTGAACGGACTGACAGCTGATTTAGAAGCATCAAAAACAGCTCATAACGTATTAAATGAACTTAGACAGGATAAAACGAAAAGACCTGTTATAAGTCAAAGCTTTCCGGTGGCTGAGGCCAGAGATTGGTGTGATGCGTGCTATCAGGAATCTGTAGTACGAGGTTCCAGAAATATTATCTGCACTATGTTGAATTCCTGGAATGCAGGTGAAAAATCAACAGTAAATCCTCTTGCTACTCATGGTGGAAATCAAAATGGTTATGGCGGAGATGGCTGGGAAGCTACTGGAGCAAAGCTTGGAAAAGCTGCAACAGAATTCTTTTATGATGGAGGACATGCTGCTAATCAAACAAACGTAAATGATAAATACAGTGCAACTGCAGTTGTTCAGTATAAAAATGCAGCAGGAGTTAATCTGACATCTATGATCGCAACAATGTCTCCGTATTCTTACGAGAAAGAAAAAGAAAACGCACTTTCAAATTCTGTTTCATGGATTGCTGATAGCATAAAGGGACTTTATGTTCCAGAAGACCAGTATTACGATATTTGTAAACACTTTGGTTTAAGTTATGGGATGGAAAATGCTACTGACGTACAGGCGGATGTGTTCGCATCAGAACCAGTTGCAACAGAAGATACCTTCACAGACGGTTCCACAGGCGCAGTCAATATCACAGATTCTGTAGAAACAGCAGAAACCGGACAGCAGGAAGAGACAGAAGAGACTGAGGAATTTGAACTTTCCTCAGAGGAAGAAACCAATGCGGTTTCTGATGTAGATGTAACCTTCGAATAATGTTTTATCCCCGCCGGATATCCGGTGGGGATTTCTTTTACTCTATCAACTTTTTCCTTTTTCTGGAAATAAAACCAAACTTTTAAGTGTCAACTTTTAGGGTAGTAAAAGTTGCTCTCTTCTAGGAAAATCACTTGTTTTTTTAGAACAAAAAGTTGACATTTTTTCATAAAAGTTGGAATTTAGGACAATAAAAGTTGGGAAAATAGCAATGTTTATACTGATTTGAGTTAGGTTTGTTTGATTTCCGGGCAATTTTTCTCAAATCCTGCTGCCAACTTTTAGAAATCCTGATTTTCCTGTAAAAGTTGACATTTTTAAGAAATCGGATCATACTCATCCTAAAATTGCTATTTTAGAAAAAGCCCGGTGCGCAAATTCTCTTTAAAGAAGATCTATTTTAGGAAAATCCAGATTTTTCTAAGTGGATAATCAGAATAAGTATTGAGAAAAAATAGAAAATGCCAAATACGGCATAATCAAAGGGTGTTAATGCCGCATACGGCATAACCGATATTTTAGAAGGAGTTGCTTTATGCCGTATGTGGCATAATTAAACGGTGAAAATGCCGTATAGGGCATAAGTAAGAACTATTAATGCCGTATAAGGCATAAAGGAAAGTTGTTAATGCCGTATTGGGCATAAAGAAGTGTTATTAATGCCACATACGGCATAAGTGGTAATAAAAAATGCTGTATGTGATATAATTAGGGTAGCGGTAGCTGATGTTCCCGACATGTATGTCGGGAAGAAAATGGTTTTGGTGCGATATTGGTAGGTTTTGGTGCGATATTGGTAGGTTTTGAGGTGATATTAGGGGTTTTGGGGCGATTTTGGAGGATACGGAAAAAGAGACCCGGTGAGTGGGTCTCTTTCTGTGAGGAGATTATTCGGTTTGATTCGCTTTTTTCTCTTGTTTTGCAAGTTGTCGTTTATATCGTATTTCACGCGGTAAAAGCCCTTCTGCTCCATATAAGAGCAGCGCCAGCTCTTGAGAGGATATATCTATTCCATACCATTCTCTGAGACCGGCCGCTACGTAGTCGTACGTGCAGCCATCGTTGAGTCGTTCGATTGCCTTCGTGATCGCAGCTACTCGATTTGTATAATCAAGTTTTTGAATTAAATATTGAAAATTATCTATTATTTCCTGTACCGGCAGATCAGATCGGACGTAATCAGCTAATTCCGCAATAGTTTTTGTTTTTTCACTCATTCTTTTTATCCTCGGAATCCGCTTTTGACAGGATTTTTTCCAAATCCGCTCTGATCCATGCAATGGCATCATCATCAAATCCTAGATCATTTTTTAACATGTTATAGGCAGTATCTTCAGCAATACGTTTATAATAAATCTGTAGCATTAGGGCCAGTGCCGCACCGGTGATTCGAATTGCATCTCCATATCCAAAATCCTTTTTCTCTTTTAAATGTTTTAAATCTTCATTCATGGTTGTTTTCCTCCGTTTCCTTGCGGGTCCAAATCGCCTTACCACTCCGTGCCTTATAAAGATGAGTGCTGTTTTTCTCTGGGTCTTGCACGTCGTCATACCTGTAATTAATTATAGTGAGAGTAGCAGGTCCGTATTTCTCATTTATGGCACGCATCAGTTTGCGGCTTTTTCCGATTTTCGATTGATGCATGGTTAATGTATAGGAGTCATCAAATAAGACAGCCAGGTTAATGTATGCCAGGTCACTCTTGAACTGAACAATTTGAACTACGTGATCTTTATATAATTTGATTAATCCTGGGATGATTTCATCAAGAATTTGTTGAACAGGGATATCAGCGGCAAGATGTTTGTATACTGTCCTATTTTTCAAGATTAGTTCTTGAGAAATCCTCATAATGTCTATACTATCAACAGACTCATTCGTTTTTTTGATTGACATTTCCAGGTCTCCCTTCTATCGCATCAGCGATTTTAGAAAAATTTTTCTCTATTTCTACCTGTCCTACCAGGTATTCAAAGGCGGAATCGGACAAATCTACACAAAACCATTCCTTGATGCTGGCTTGGGTGGCAGCCGGATCCATGCCGGCGCGTAAAAGGCGAAGCGCAGTCTCTTTTGCGCGCTTTTCTATAGCTTTCTGCTCCAGATATTGTTTGGCTTCCATCTTCCAGCTTATAATATCTTCATATTTGATTTCAGAGTCTTGGAAAAAGTCGTAAATGGAGTGAGCATTGCCACCGTGATTACAATACAGGTCTTGCACAACCTCTCTGGCCTTATCACAACGGCCTCGAAGATATGCTACATGTTCGGCCGTTGTTTTAAGTGGGGCAGCTGCTGCCTCTTGCAATTTCCTGAGTGTTAGGGTATCAATTTTTGTTCCGGTATTATCGCTGTCAACGCTGGAACAGATATTATCTATCTCCTCTTCTGATAGTTCCGGGTAGACACTATGAATGATATCCGGTGACACGCCATGTTCACATATGCGCTTGACCTTGCGAATCCGACAGCACCGATCATGGAGACCGGACGGTGAGAGGTCAGCTCTTCTCTTACCAGTTAATGCCTCTTCTTCTTCGTCAGATCCAGCCTCTGCCTGCAGTATTGCCATTGCATGGTCAGAAATCTCAACACCATACCAATCTCTAATACATGTCCGGATATCAATAGCAGGCACCTCGTCGCGCAACATCGCAATAGTTGTTACGGCTGCTGCTTCCTTGGCCTGCTGGCGGTAATATCTCTCATCGTAATTATGAGTGTCTTTGACGCTGCCGTATAACTCATCTACGATTTTCGTTTTTTCTTCATTGTTCATCGTTTTCCTCCTCCCTAAAAATCTGTCGGAAAGTTTCACCGGATAACATTTTAATGGCAGCTTTAAAGCCCTGCTGGAATCCCCACAGATCGGCAGCACCGGCCATCTCCATTACCAGAGACTCGATTTCCAGGTATGTGTTATCCATGGTAGACAAGATCTTAATAGTAGTGTTAATAGCATCCTGAAGGCTCTTAGGATAACCAGCATTACAATAATACGCGTAGATTGTCCGCATCAGGTCTTCTTCGTCCGTTTCAAACCGGTCTGGATTCCATTCGCTAAAATCAACTTTATTCGTCATTTTGCACAACACCTCTTTTCTGTAATATTATGTGGAAATAGTATCATAGAAAGCTATAAAAATATAGCGTTTATGTGGATAAATAGAATTTTCGTCACATTGACTTTTGGAATGCTTTTTGGGATATATCAATTTTTATTCAGATATCTGAATATTCTGTTGTGCAAAATGACGAACGTTTTTGGGACAAAATGCGAGAAAAGACGACAAATTCTTGTGCAGATTTCACAACAAAAATGCTTTTATAGCATAAAACTTTGTATGCGTTTGTTCTTATAGCAAAAAGGTTGATATTGTCAGTTTTTAAAACAAATTGGATGAGTGTTACACACAATAGCATTTGTGAGGTGTGTCAATGGACTTTTTGGGACAGCAGCCTTATAATAAGAATATCAGATCTGAGAGAGATAATCATTCTCCCTACCATATACGGGCTGCTTAAAAGGCGACCCGATGCTTCAAAGAAATTCCAGAAAAAGTACCTTTAAACTGAATATGAGATTTTGCCGGGGGAGCTCTGAGCGAGTAAGATATACCAGCTATTAAATTAATTTACTAGCCGGTAATATTTATTAACCTAAAGACGTGATCAACGCAAAGCGTTTTGTTTTTGATATTACAAATCATAGGTTATATTATTAGCTCTTAAAATTATGTCTCTGACTGATGTTACTTTTAGAAAAATTAACGGCTCAAGAGCTCATTAACGATTGTTGAGTTTACAGTACGAAAAGTTCTAATGGTAACCGTACTCTATATATATTATAAGGGTACGGTTGTAACATAAATGTCAATAAAATAGCTTTTTAGACCACTATTTTTGTATAAAATGCATAATTTTGTAAAGCGGCAAATAAAATCAATAGTTACTAAAAATAATCTTGAGCTGTTATATCTATTTAAAAGTAGGAGAGGAAAGAAGCATTTTTTTAAAAGCTTGTAAAAATGTCAACAGTTTTTATTTTTTGATGAATGCGTTAGCATTGGCTACCATCTTTGAGTGTGCAAGATTACGAACTATTAATAAGAAATAATAGCCGGTAATATTGAAAAGAAGCTTAGAGATCCCCCGGAAAACCTCAAAAAGGAAGGAGAGCGCACAATATGCCAGAAAGCGAAATCTACTATTTAAGCGAATTGATTGAGCGTAATCTTGATGAAATCCTTCAACAGACAGAATTTTCACTAAAAAACTATGTTGGACTGACACCAGAGGAAGCCAACAGAACGATTAACTTTGCCCTACAACACATAATAGGTAGAAACTCCATCAGTCAGCAGGAACAGCGGCAGAGTATCCGCATTGCTACCGACAGCAACCCTGATTACACACTGGCGGAAATACCGCTCTGCTAATAGCAATAATATTCCAAAAAGTCCACCGTTTCTATGTGATCGGTGGCCGGACAAATCCTACTACATACGGTAACACCCGGACGCGTCTGATATTAAGAAAATTAACAACTAGGAGGAACTATAGAACATGTAACCAAAACATACTATTACATATCTACATACCGCACAGCTACACATAAGAAAAGGCTGCAGGCGGCAGGAGCAACTGATGACAACACAATAATCGAACGATTTCACGGAAAAATACCAGACAGAGAACAATATCAGCACTTGAAAAATCACTTGTTGAAATCAGGTGATACTCTTATTGTCTATGATCTGGAGGCTCTTGGTGGCAAACGCAGCGCACGCCAGGAACTGCAGTATTATCGAGATCACAATATCCACGTGAAAATTCTGGATATCCCAACAACCACAATTTGCAATCCGGAAATATCCGACATGGTCCTGGACACCGTCATAAGCACTCTCGATTATGTCATTGATCACGAAATACAGCGCACGCAAAAACGTCAAACCCAGGGCGTTGATCGGATCCGGGACAAACCTGCTTGGAACAACTACGGCAGGCCACAAATACAGTTACCCGCCAACTATAATGAGGTAATGCAACGCTGGACGCGAGGAGAGATTACCGCAGCGGTTGCGATGGGACTGACAGGACTTAGCAGGACCACATTTTACCGGCTTAGTCACCAATATCAGAACGGAGGGCTGCAGGTATGAATAAGATAGATTATTTTTTACGGTTAAAATATCCTATTTTAATCATAGAGGATCCAGTTGAGGGCGGCTACACTGTATTTATTCCAGATCTACCCGGATGTATCACCTGCTGCCAACGATGGGAGGATATTCCGGCAATGATAGCAGATGCGAAACAGGCCTGGATAACTGCAGCAAATAAGGAAGGTATCCGGATACCAGAGCCTACAGATATTAATAACGTGGAGGTATACAAAAATGTTTGATGATTTTGGTGGATTTAATGATTTTAACAGTGGCTTCGATGATTTCGGTGGTATGAATGACCTGTACTACCAGCAGGACGCTATGCAGCAGGAGTTGTTCCAGCAACAGACAGAGCAATTTCAACAACAGCAGCAATTCGAGTTGATGCGACAGCAACAGGACGAATTCCAGCAGGTAGCAGCGGCTAATAATCAGTCTCTATTCAGGCGAATTATAGATTTCATTTTCTTTTAATATAGAAGAAATAAAAAGGGGCAGCATATCCGCTGTCCCTTAAAAATTATCTTGCCCAAAAGATGGTTCTGGTATCTCCCTCCCTGCTGCCTTTGCCGTATCTATCCATTCCGTAATCACATTTTTTGCATTTTCGTATGCCTCATTGGGGCTTTTCCCATCTGCCATACAACCCGGCAGATCTGGCACGGTCACTATATAACTTTTATCATCTTGTGAATATTTTAGTACTACACAATATTTCAATCTATTTTCCCTCCTGTAAATTTATTCTATAAACATTATAGCATAAATCCTAGAAGCTGAAATAGATTGAAGTATTGTTTTAATAGTAAATAAAAGGAAAAAGGAGGAAATTAAATAAAAAGAATAGAAAAGATAAAATAACGACTATAAACATGCGAATTTTTGCTATTTTTCACCAGAAATAACATATTAATAGTGATTAATAGAGGAAATGAACATGGAAACATAAAGATTATTCCTCTGTTAAGAGACGGAAAGTTGATTGACTGAATATGCTAATTATTGAGCAGTATGTAAGAGGAATAATCCTATGGTCGAAAATGAGAACAGAATTATATTAAAATTAGCAGAATTATTACTGCAGGAGAAATTAATAACACCTGAAGAAAAAAGTAAACTGTACATATTGGTAAAGAAGGAAGGCAATATATGATACGAGCTGTTATCTATTGCCGGTGTAGTACAGAAGAAGAAAACCAGAAAAACGCCCTTGAAAAACAAGTTGCAGAAGCTGAGTCTAGTGTAAGACAATACGGCTGGGTTCTTGTAGATCGATACGTGGAAAGTCGGTCCGGAACTACCGCAAAAGGCCGCAATGAATACAAGAGATTATTTAATGATCTCCTGACAGACAAATTTGACGTAATCGTAATCAAATCACAGGATCGTCTGATGCGAAATACTAAAGACTGGTACCTGTTTGTAGACCGTCTGTGTACAGAGCAGAAAAAACTTTATATGTACATAGAAAACAAATTTTACAGTACAGATGATGCTCTTATCACGGGTATTAAGGCAATTTTAGCGGAAGAATATAGCCGAGAACTCAGCAAAAAGATCAACAATGCTCACCGAAATCGCCAGAGGGATGGTGGGAACGTCATGCTCCCTGGAAATGCATACGGTTTCAAACGTATGCCAGATAAAAGTGTAGCATTAGTAGAGAAAGAGGCAGAAATTAAGCGTGAAATGTACAGGTTGTGTGCGGCAGGTTACGGAACACGTACGATATCTACGATCATGCGAAATAGAGGAATTGTTAATCGCGATGGAAAGCCATTCACATCCAGTTATATATTAAGGATGCTCAGAAACCCGATTAATAAGGGTACTGCAGTCATGGGTAAATATCACTTTGATTTTGACAGCAAGCGAACAATTAAAAATCCTAAAGAGAAAATATATATCCATGAAGATAAAGTGCCGAGAACGGTATCTGACGAGCTCTGGAATGCAGCAAATGAGCAGATTGATAAACGTTCTGTGAAAACAAAAGACGGCGAAGACGATATCGGTAAAAATCCCGGAAAATATCAGCTGAGCGGTAAAATAGTATGTGGTATGTGCGGCCAGCCTTATTGGAGGAAAGTGCACCGAAAACACAGCAATCACGAGCTGATATATACCTGGGCTTGTAGCTCCTATTTGGAACTCGGCAGATCCGATAATTTGCGCGCTCGGCCAAATCTGCGAAAAGTGTTCTTGGAAAACGAAAAGGGATGCGACAACATTAATATTGCGGAAAATGAGTTTTACGCTGTTTTAGAAGAAATCTGCAGCAATCAATATCAGAAGAATAAGAAAAAGATCATTGAAAAAATAATGAAACTGCTTTCAAAGTCGCTGAATAATCAGGACGGCACAAAAGAAATTGAGAAGCTGGAGCGAGAGCAGGAAGACATCGAGAGAAAAATGAAATTTCTTGTCGATAAGCTGATTGACGGTGTGCTGACAGATCAGATGTATAAGACAAAACAGGAAGAGCTGGAAAAGAAGCGAGATCAAAACAAAAAGAAAATATTAGAGTTAACTGAGCGAACTTCCAATACGCAGAACATAAAAGACCGCCTGCAGGAAATAGAAACCAGGCTAAATGACGATGATCTGTTTAAAAAGGCAACGATTGATGATATGCTGGAAGAAGTTGACAAGATTGTGGTGTATCCGCGATATATGGAAATATATTTCAGTCTGTCGAGTGTAACAGGTTGCATGGATCTTAAAATCTTTGACGGCGATAAGAAATGTTTCAGAGTTGATTATGGAAACAGATTAGATTATAAAGGCAGACAGTGTGACGCACGCGAAGTTGTTGTTGATCTTATTCGCGAGAATCCACGTATTACAGGAAAAATGATTGCAAAAGAAATAGGCTGTAGTTTGTCTGGAGCGAATTATAAATTAAAAGTATTAAAAAAAGAAGGGCGAATTCGTTTTAATGGTGCCGGTGGCAAAGGCTGCTGGGAAATTCTGGAATAGCCGGAAAATAGGCAAAAAATGAGTATTACGATATCAGTTCGTATCCGTATGCCTGCACAGTTAAAGGTCTGGGAACCGTAGATGATCAGATATCCAAGCCCCTGCCTTGCACCAATGAATTCACCGATGATCACGCCGACCAGGCACAATCCAATATTGACTTTCATCACACTCAGGATGAGAGGCACGGAAGACGGAAGGACAATCTTTGTCAGTTCGTCTTTTTTTGTGCCGCCGAGGGTGCGGATGAGTTTCAGTTTTTCCGGGTCAGCTTCGCGGAAGCCGGTGTAGAGATTGATGACTGAGCCAAAGATTGCCACAGACATTCCGGCAACGATGATCGTCCGGATATTTGCACCGAGCCACACGATCAGGAGCGGGGCAAGGGCGGATTTTGGCAGACTGTTCAGGACGACGAGGTAAGGCTCCAGGATCCGTGAAAGCTTTGGACAGCACCATAGAAGAACCGCCGTGCCGATCCCGAGAAAAACGGTAAAGACAAAGCTGACCAGAGTTTCCATCAGAGTGATCCCGATATGTGTAAACAGAGACTGATCCTGTACCATCTTAAAAAATGTTCGCCAGATCTCAGACGGACTGCTGAAGATAAAAGAATCGATCCATCCCTGTCTGGCAGATACTTCCCACAAAAGGAGAAAGCCCAGGAACAGAAAGATCCTGGACACATGGATCAGATATTTTTCACGCCGGACACAGGCCAGATATTTTTTCTGTGCAGGAGAAAGGTCAGGCATACTGGTTCAGCTCCTTCCAGATAAGATTGAAATAAGACTTAAATTCCGGTGCACCGCGTGCGGCAAGAGGGGTCCTTTCATCCAGTGACAGTCGGATCGGGACAATACGCGCGACATAGGCAGGACGGGCAGAAAGGATGATCACACGGTCTGCCATGCTGATCGCTTCGGAAATATCGTGCGTAACAAGGATCGCGGTTTTCTGTTCTTTTTTGAGGATGCGACCGATGTCGTCACTGACATTTAACCGTGTCTGGTAATCCAGCGCGGAAAAAGGCTCGTCAAGCAGCAAAAGTTCCGGTTTCAGGGAAAGTGTGCGGATAAGAGCCGCACGCTGGCGCATGCCGCCGGATAACTGCGAAGGACGGGCGGTGCGGAACTTGTCAAGCCCGTAGGTGTCAAGCATTTTTTCGATGTATGCAAGTTTTTCAGGCGTTTTTTCCTTACGGATCTCAAGACCGATGAGGATATTCCGGTAGATGCTTCTCCATTCCAGAAGATGGTCTTTCTGGAGCATATATCCAATGCGTGGATCGCCGGGAGACGGAGGGATGCTGTTCATAAGAATCGTGCCTTCTTCTGCCGGGAGCATGCCGCAGATCAGATTCAGGAGCGTGGACTTTCCGCAGCCGGATGGACCGACAACGGCAAGAAATTCACCGGGCATCAGGTCAAACGATATATTTGAAAGAGCTTTCGTCTCTCCGGATACGGTATGGTAAGAAAGAGAAACATTTCTGATCTCCAGAAGGGGTTTCATACAAAATACCTCGAAAGAGAATCTATATTTTAAGATATGCGGGAGAGTGCATCTGTGTTATGATAGGAAAAAGGATCACGGAAACAGTCTGACACAGAAAGATCCATATAGAAATTTCAGCAATAATCTTACAAGAGGAATATCACCATGAATAAACGAAATTATCAGAAAGAGCTTGACCGGCTCATTGAAAACATAACAAAAGAGGGAAAAGTTCCACGGCTTTTTCTTCACAGCTGCTGTGCACCGTGCAGCAGTTATGTGCTGGAATATTTATCTCAGTATTTTGAGATTACAGTATTTTTTTATAATCCCAATATCTCATTGGAGGAAGAATACCGTAAGCGAGTCGCAGAGATTCGCCGTCTGGTAGCGGAAATGTCTTTTACACATCCGGTTCATATCGAAGAAGGCACCTATGATCCGCAGGTATTTTATGAAATGGCGAAAGGTATGGAAAAAGTTCCGGAGGGTGGCGAACGTTGCTTCAAATGCTACCGCCTCCGAATGGAAGAAGCAGCAAAACTTGCCAGAGAGGGAAACTATGATTATTTTACAACGACGCTTTCAATCAGTCCTCTGAAAAATGCAGAGAAGATCAACGAGATTGGCGAAGAACTGGCAGAAATTTACAAAGTACCTCATCTTCCATCTGATTTCAAGAAGAAAAACGGCTACAAGCGTTCGATTGAATTATCTCACGAGTTTGATCTTTACCGGCAGAATTACTGTGGCTGCGTCTTTTCGAAGCGCGAACAGGAAGAAAAACTGAAACAAAAACTGAAATAAAAACAAATTTCAGAGAGTTCTGCTCTTTGATTTTCCACTGGAATGTGGTAAACTGATAGAAAATTATGCACTGTGGGATTCTGGTGAGATCTGGCAGTGGCAAAATCACCGTACAATAAGGAGGAAATTATGGCACAGTTATGGGGAGGACGTTTCACAAAGGAAACGGACAAACTTGTATACAATTTCAATGCTTCTATTTCATTTGACCAGAAATTTTATAAACAGGATATCCGCGGAAGTAAAGCTCATGTCAGAATGCTGGCCAAGCAGGGCATCCTGACAGAAGAAGAAAGAGATCAGATCCTTGGCGGTCTGGACAGTATTCTTGCAGATGTAGAATCCGGAAAACTGGAGATTACATCTGAATATGAAGATATTCACAGTTTTGTAGAGGCAAATCTGATTGACCGTATCGGAGATCCGGGTAAGAAGCTTCATACAGGAAGAAGTCGTAATGACCAGGTCGCTCTTGATATGAAATTGTATGTGCGTGATGAGATCGAAGAGATCGATGCAGAACTGAAGAAACTTCTGGAAGCTCTTCAGGTGATCATGGAGAATAATGTGCACACATATATGCCTGGATTTACGCATTTGCAGAAAGCACAGCCGGTTACACTGGCACATCATGTAGGGGCATATTTTGAGATGTTCCGCAGGGACAGAAGCCGTATGGCTGATATTCGTAAACGTATGAATACCTGTCCGCTTGGAGCAGGTGCGCTTGCAGGAACCACTTATCCGCTGGACAGATTTTATACTGCAGAGCTGCTGGGCTTTGACGGACCGACCAGAAACAGTATGGATTCCGTATCTGACAGAGATTATGTGATCGAACTTCTTTCTGCCATGTCCACAGTTATGATGCATCTGAGCCGTTTCTGCGAGGAAATCATTCTCTGGAATTCCAATGAATACCGTTTTGTGGAGATTGATGACGCATACAGCACCGGAAGCAGTATTATGCCGCAGAAAAAGAATCCGGATATTGCAGAACTTGTAAGAGGTAAGACGGGACGTGTCTATGGTGCACTGACTTCTATTCTTACAACAATGAAGGGTATTCCGCTTGCATATAACAAAGATATGCAGGAAGATAAAGAACTGACCTTTGATGCGATTGATACCGTAAAAGGCTGTATTGCCCTGTTTACAGGTATGGTCTCTACCATGGAATTCCGTAAAGATGTCATGGAAGCAAGTGCAAAGAACGGCTTTACTAACGCAACAGATGCTGCAGACTATCTGGTAAATCACGGAGTTCCGTTCCGTGATGCACATGGTATTGTAGGCCGCCTGGTACTGACCTGTATTGATAAGGGAATCTCTCTTGATGAACTTCCGCTTGAAGAATACAAAGAAATCTCACCTGTATTTGAACAGGATATTTATGAGGCAATCAGCATGAAGACATGTGTGGAAAAACGTGAGACATATGGTGCTCCGGGACCGAAAGTGATGGAGCAGATCATTGCAGAGAACAAAGAATATCTGAAAAATAATTAAAAACCACTTGCATTTTTGATTAAAGTGGTATAGTATGTACAAAGAAAACAGATGTGTGCCGTACAAAGACACATGCGAAATAAACGAGTGAGGAGAACGATTGTTATGAGCGAAAAACTGAGAGTCGGTATTTTAGGTGCTACAGGTATGGTAGGACAGAGATTTATTTCTCTTCTGGAAAACCATCCGTGGTTTGAGGTTGTTACTCTGGCAGCAAGCCCGAGAAGCGCTGGAAAGACATATGAGGAAGCTGTTGGCGGCAGATGGAAAATGGATACTCCGATGCCAGAGGCAGTAAAGAAGATCGTAGTCATGAATGTAAACGAAGTAGAGAAAGTTGCTTCTACTGTAGATTTCGTATTCTCAGCAGTTGACATGTCCAAAGATGAGATCAAAGCGATCGAAGAAGAATACGCAAAGACAGAGACTCCTGTTGTTTCCAACAACAGTGCACATCGCTGGACACCGGATGTGCCGATGGTAGTGCCGGAAATCAACCCGGAACATTTTGATGTGATCCAGTATCAGAAGAAACGCCTTGGTACTACTAAGGGATTCATCGCTGTTAAACCAAACTGCTCCATTCAGAGCTATGCACCGGTACTTACTGCCTGGAAAGAATTTGAACCATATGAAGTAGTTGCTACTACATATCAGGCAATTTCCGGAGCAGGAAAGACATTTAAAGACTGGCCGGAAATGGAACACAATATCATTCCATATATCGGTGGAGAAGAAGAAAAGAGCGAGAAAGAGCCGTTGAGACTGTGGGGTAAGATTGAAGACGGAGTGATCGTACCGGCAACAGAACCAGTCATCACATGCCAGTGCCTGCGTGTTCCGGTACTGAACGGACATACAGCAGCAGTATTTGTTAAATTCCGTAAAAAACCTACAAAAGAACAGTTGATCGAAGCTCTGAGAAACTTCAAAGGTCTTCCTCAGGAACTGGAACTTCCGAGTGCACCGAAACAGTTCATCCAGTATCTGGAAGAAGACAACCGTCCGCAGGTAAGCGAGGATGTCAACTACGAACACGGAATGGGCGTATCTGTTGGACGTCTCCGTGAAGACACTGTTTATGATTATAAGTTTGTAGGACTTTCTCATAATACCGTAAGAGGAGCTGCCGGTGGTGCTGTACTCTGCGCAGAAACTCTGAAAGCAAAAGGCTATATTACAAAGAAATAAAAATCATTTCAAATAATGATATTTAACCAGAACTGTCCTGACAGGAAATAAAGTCTGCCAGGGCAGTTTTTTTGCGCTTTTCTGTCAAAAAAAGACATGGAGAAAACGGAAGATTTATGTTATCATAGATGGACAAGGTTAAGACAGAAAGGAAATTGAGCAAAATGGAGAAGGTATATCTTACAAAGCTCGCCCCCAATTGTGGATGTGCAGCGAAAGTAGGTCCGGGAACGCTGGCAGGTGTACTTTGTGGACTGCCGAAATTTCAGGATCCGAATCTTCTTGTTGGAACAGAAACATCTGATGATGCAGCTGTTTACAGAATTTCGGACGAACTGGCAATGATTCAGACCCTTGATTTTTTTACACCGGTTGCAGACGATCCATATGATTTTGGGCAGATAGCAGCGGCGAATGCATTGAGTGACGTCTATGCTATGGGTGGTGAGCCGAAAACCGCATTGAATATTGTTGCTTTCCCGAAGGATATGGATACAGCAATCCTTGGTGAGATTCTGAAGGGCGGAGCGGACAAAGTAATGGAAGCGGGAGCTGTACTTGCCGGTGGGCATACGATCCAGGATGATACACCGAAGTATGGCCTGAGCGTAACAGGCTTTGTACATCCAGAGAAGTTCTGGAAGAATTACGGAGCTCAGACAGGTGACAGGCTGATCCTTACAAAACCGCTTGGAACGGGTATTGTGAATACGGCTATCAAAGCCGATATGGTATCTGAAGAGGCGCGGGAAGCAGCTTTGAAATCTATGAAGACGCTAAACAGATATGCCCGTGATGTATTAAAAAGACATACTGTTCATGCCTGTACAGATGTGACAGGGTTTGGTCTTGGCGGACATGGAACGGAAATGGCAGACGGTAGTAAGAAGACACTTGTGATCGATGCAAAAGCACTTCCGATTCTTCCGGATGTAGAAGAATATGCCTCTATGGGCCTGATTCCGGGAGGTGCATATCGCAACCGGGAATTTGCAGCAAAATCCGGTTACATAAGCACAGCAGAACTCTGGCGGGAGGATCTGGTCTTTGATCCACAGACGTCTGGCGGACTTCTTGCGGCGGTTCCGGCAGATGAAGCAGAAGAGATACTTCTGGAATTGAGTGAATCTGCTCTTTCCTGTGCGATGATCGGTGAAGTGACTGACCGGGAAAATCATGCACTGGAGATTCGATAACTGACAGTTATCGAAAATAAATGAAAATTTGTTATAAAAATATCAAACTTTGCGGTATATATATTGAGAATTTATATCAAAAATGCTATAATGCAAGAATACAATATGTGGAGGGAACAAAAGAGTTTATAAGATACTCTGTTCCTTGGAAAGGAAGGTATTTTTTATGAATCAAGAGGATGTACAGAAACTATCAAATGCAGCAAACGCGAAGATTACCCTGCTGAAAAATGACTTTTTCAAGTATTTCATGCGGGCGATCATGGCAGGGTTCTTTATTGTAGTTGCAATGATCTTTTCCAATGTTGTGGGAAATGTGTTCTCAGGGGCCGAAGAACCGGCATGGGGGAAATTCCTGGGGGCACTTGTGTTCTCGATTGCGGTATTGCTGATTTCGCTGGTAGGCGGCGAGCTTTTTACCGGAAATAATCTGGTGATGGCATTTGGAGCATTTGACAAGAAGATCAGCTGGGGCGATGCGGCTAAAGTATGGGTAGTCAGCTATATCGGTAACTTTGTTGGCTGTCTGATTCTTTCTCTGATTTTTGTATGGGCGGGAGCATCCGGAACAGCAGATTATTTTGCCGGATTTATTGGAAATAAACTTGCAATTCCGGCAGGTCAGATGTTTTTCCGTGCAGTTTTGTGTAACTTCTTTGTATGTCTTGGGGTTCTTTGTGGCATTAAGCTTAAGAGCGAAGTTGCAAAGTTTTTGATGATCGTTATGTGTATTTCTGGATTTGTTGTCAGCGGATTTGAGCACTGTGTGGCAAATATGGGTATCTTTGTAACAGCAGGATGTCTGGTACCGGGAGTTTCCATTGGAGCAATGGTTAAGAGCATGATAATCGTCACTTTGGGAAATATGGCAGGCGGTGCGCTTCTTCTTGCATGGCCTCTCAGAAAGATGAGTGCAGATAAATAATATGGGTAAATCCTTATACATAGCTGAGAAACCAAGTGTTGCTCAGGAATTTGCGAAAGCATTAAAAATTAACGGACAGAGAAAGGATGGCTATCTGGAATCAGAAGATTCTGTAGTGACCTGGTGTGTTGGGCACCTGGTCACTATGAGCTATCCTGAAAAATATGATATCAAGTATAAAAGGTGGAGTTTGGATACCCTGCCTTTTTTACCGCGTGAATTTAAGTATGAAGTGATTCCGGGGGTGCAGAAACAGTTTAACATTGTTAAGGGGCTTCTGAACCGTCCGGATGTAGAGACGATTTATGTGTGTACCGACTCCGGGCGTGAGGGAGAATATATCTATCGTCTGGTGGCACAGATGGCGGGTGTGAAAGATAAAGAGCAGCGTAGAGTATGGATCGATTCCCAGACAGAGGAAGAAATCCTTAGAGGAATCCGCGAGGCAAAAGAACTGTCAGTCTATGACAATCTGGCAGATTCTGCCTATTTGCGGGCAAAGGAAGATTATCTGATGGGAATCAATTTTTCCAGAGTCCTGACTTTGCGTTATGGCAACAGTGTTTCTAATTACCTGAACAGTAAATATCAGGCAATCTCCGTAGGCAGAGTCATGACATGTGTGCTTGGAATGGTTGTGCGTCGCGAACGGGAGATCCGATCTTTTGTGAAAACTCCGTTTTACCGTGTCCTTTCCAGTATTGCACTGGAAGGAGAACACTTTGATGGAGAATGGAGAGCAGTAGAAGGAAGCAGATATTTCCAGTCGCCGTACCTTTATAAGGAGAATGGCTTCAAAGAAAAGAAACATGCCGAGGAACTGATTCGGATGTTGGAGTCGGAACAACCCTTGTCCTGCCGCGTAGAAAAGGTGGAACGCAAAAAAGAAAACAAAAATCCGCCACTTTTATTTAACCTGGCAGAGCTTCAGAATGTCTGCTCCAAACTGTTCAAGATCAGTCCGGACGAGACACTTCGTATTACACAGGAATTGTATGAGAAAAAACTGGTGACTTATCCCAGAACTGATGCCAGAGTGCTGTCGAGTGCGGTTGCAAAAGAAATTTATAAAAATATTTCAGGACTGCGTCGATATCTGATGATCGACAATGCAGCAGATGAGATTTTACAGATGGGTTCTTACAAAACAATCGCAAAAACCAGATATGTCAATGATAAACAGATTACAGATCATTATGCGATCATCCCGACAGGTCAGGGATTAAATGTTCTGAAAAGTCTTTCTCAGACATCACAGAGAGTTTATGAGACGATTGTACGACGTTTCCTCTGTATTTTCTGTCCGCCGGCAGTTTATCAGAAAGTCAGTCTGGTGACAGAGATGCAGAAAGAAAAGTTCTTTTCCGGTTTCAAGGTGCTGCAGGAAGAAGGATACCTGAAATATGCGACGAATTCTTTTGCCAGAAAATCAGCAGCAGACAGATCACAGGAGTCCGGCAAAGAAGACAGTGAGGAGGCATCCTGTGACGTGCAGCTTTTGAATGCGTTGCAGCGACTGAAAAAGAATGATATACTGACCGTAGATGCTCTGAACATTAAAGAGGGAGAAACGTCTCCGCCGAAACGGTATAATTCAGGTTCTATGATTCTGGCAATGGAAAATGCAGGTCAGCTGATCGAAGATGAGGAACTGAGAGCACAGATCAAGGGAAGCGGAATCGGAACCAGTGCAACAAGAGCAGAGATTCTTAAAAAACTTGTTTCTATCAAATACTTGTCATTAAATAAAAAGACACAGGTAATCACACCAACGCTTCTTGGAGAGATGATATTTGATGTTGTAAACTGTTCGATTCGTCAGCTTCTGAATCCTGAACTGACAGCAAGCTGGGAAAAGGGTCTTACATATGTGGCAGAGGGAAGTATTACTTCACAGGAGTACATGGACAAACTGGAACATTTTGTGCGTGTGCGTACCGCTCAGGTGGAACAGAGTAATTATCAGTATGCATTGCGGCAGTTTTTTGACGCAGCCGCTGCAAATTATAAATCGAAGCCAATGGCTTCCAGACGAGGAGGAAAATCATAATCATGTTAAAAGATTTTACAGTTGCAAATCTTCTGGATTTGAATGAAACAATAGCTGCAGAGTTGTTTGAAGGAAAGACATATCCGTGGGAAGTTCTCCCGGAAATCAGTGATTTTATTATGAAACTTGGTCCGACACTCAATCCGTCTGAGTATGAGTGTAAGGATGGCAATGTATGGATCGCAAAATCTGCCAAAATAGCTCCAACTGCTTATATCAATGGGCCGGCTATTATCGGTAAGGATGCGGAAGTCCGCCATTGTGCATTTATCCGTGGAAATGTAATTGTGGGAGAAGGAGCAGTTGTCGGAAATTCCACAGAACTCAAAAATGCAGTCCTTTTTAATAAAGTACAGGTTCCGCATTATAACTATGTAGGAGATGCTGTTCTTGGATACAAATCCCACATGGGCGCAGGTTCTATCTGCTCCAACGTTAAGTCAGACAAGAAACTGGTCGTTGTCAAAGATGGTGATGAGAAGATAGAGACAGGACTGAAGAAATTTGGTGCCATGCTTGGTGACCATGTAGAAGTTGGATGTGGCTCTGTGCTGAACCCTGGAACTGTGATCGGCAGAAATACGAATATATATCCGCTTTCACCGGTAAGAGGCTGCATTCCGGCAGACAGTATCTACAAAAACGCAGCCGAGATCATCAAAAAGAATTAAGGCCGGCCAAAACAGTCTTTAAAGAAAAAAGAGATTCCGGATGATCACAAGGATTGTGATATGTACGGGATAGAATAAATAAAAGAAATACTTCGCGGCTTTTCCTCGGATAAAGCCGCGTTTTCCATTGTACATATTAATGGAAATAAAGGCAAAACAGGCTTTCCATTCATAACTCAGCCAGCAGCTTCCAACGATCGCCTGGGATACTTTCTCATTTCGGAGAAGATACATCAGAACGAGAAAGATGAAACCACGCCATCCGTAATCTGCATGCAGCAGGATAGAGATACCGAGGAGAGCAAGCAGAGAGAAAAGCTGCATCCACGGTGTTTCCCAGAAGTATTCAAGAGCACAGAAGGCAAGATATCCAAGAAAGAGAGTAAAAAAAACATTCTGTTTATCAGCATAATGCCAGGTGTTTGCAAACATAAAATTCCACGGAATTTCGGAAATTAGCGCAAACAGCAGCAGATTCCGGCCATATTTTCTGCGGTCATGCGTATGAAGGAATCCTTCGACGATCAGGAAACAGAAAATAGGAAAAGCACATCGTCCGATATCGCGGACAATACGATAGAAAGTAATTCCTTTTCCATTGATATAAAAGAGCTCCGTGAGCGCCGGCGGATAGTGGCTGAGTATGATTGCACCTGTATGATCGATCAGCATGGCAATACAGGCAAGCAGTTTCAGCATGCTGCCACTTAGAATCTGAAAGCGTGCCGGAAAAATGCTTGGAGGGAGTTTGTCAGACATAGAATTTTCTCCTTGTTTTTTAATGAATTTTATCACATTTATACAAGAACGGCAATTATATGATATCCATATAGAAAAGTTCGTATTTTTTGACATAAGTTTGACTGGACTAACGGTAGTGATTTGTGAGAAAATACATTCAGGTTGTTAGTCTATCTTTTAACAACATCATAAGTAAATCTATACTTGAAAGGAGTTTTAACATGATTTATTCACGCGAAGTAGAAGAAATGTGCCCAGTTGCACAGGGTGTCCATCACGGCGCCGCTCCAATCCCGGAAGAAGCAAAATGGGTTCAGGCTAAGGAAGTGAAGGACATTTCCGGTTTCACACATGGTGTAGGCTGGTGTGCTCCTCAGCAGGGTGCCTGTAAGCTGTCCCTGAACGTAAAAGAAGGTATCATCCAGGAAGCACTGGTTGAGACAATTGGTTGCTCCGGTATGACTCATTCCGCAGCTATGGCATCTGAGATTCTTCCAGGACTGACTGTTATGGAAGCTCTGAATACAGACCTTGTTTGTGACGCTATCAACACAGCTATGAGAGAACTTTTCCTTCAGATCGTATACGGACGTTCCCAGTCTGCATTCTCTGAAGATGGACTTGCAGTAGGTGCTGGTCTGGAAGACCTTGGTAAAGGACTTCGTTCTCAGGTTGGTACAATGTACGGAACACTTAAAAAAGGTCCTCGTTACCTGGAAATGGCAGAAGGCTATGTTACAGGTATTGCTCTTGACGAAGATAATGAAATTATCGGTTATCAGTTCGTAAGCCTTGGCAAAATGACTGACTTCATCAAAAAAGGTGATGACCCGAACACAGCATGGGAAAAAGCAAAAGGTCAGTACGGCCGTGTTGCAGATGCTGTTAAGATCATCGACCCACGTAAAGAATAATTATACCGATTATAATTTCAGGAGGATAAGTAAATGGCTTTATTTGAATCATATGAGAGACGAATTGACAAAATCAATTCAGTTTTAAACAGCTATGGAATCGCTTCTATCGAAGAAGCAGAGAAAATCACTAAAGATGCAGGCCTTGACGTATACAATCAGATCAAAGGCATTCAGCCGATCTGCTTCGAGAACGCTTGCTGGGCATACATCGTAGGTGCAGCTATCGCAATCAAAAAAGACTGCAGAAGAGCAGCTGACGCAGCAGCAGCTATCGGTGAAGGACTTCAGGCTTTCTGTATTCCTGGCTCCGTTGCTGATACACGTAAAGTAGGTCTTGGACATGGTAACCTTGGTAAAATGCTTCTGGAAGAAGAAACAGACTGCTTCTGCTTCCTGGCTGGACATGAGTCCTTCGCGGCAGCTGAGGGTGCTATCGGTATTGCTGAAAAAGCAAACAAAGTTCGTAAAAAACCTCTTCGTGTTATCCTGAACGGTCTTGGAAAAGACGCTGCTCAGATCATCTCCCGTATCAACGGATTTACATATGTAGAGACAGAGTATGATCCATACAAGAACGAAGTTAAAGAAGTATTCCGTAAATCTTATTCTGAAGGACTTCGTGCAAAAGTTAACTGCTACGGCGCTAACAGCGTTCCGGAAGGTGTTGCCATCATGTGGAAAGAAGGCGTTGACGTTTCTATCACAGGTAACTCCACAAACCCGACTCGTTTCCAGCATCCGGTTGCAGGTACTTACAAGAAAGAATGCAACGAAAAAGGAAAGAAATATTTCTCCGTTGCATCCGGTGGTGGTACAGGACGTACACTTCATCCAGACAACATGGCAGCAGGTCCTGCTTCCTACGGTATGACAGATACACTTGGACGTATGCATTCTGACGCTCAGTTCGCAGGATCTTCTTCTGTACCGGCTCACGTAGAAATGATGGGTCTGATTGGCGCTGGTAACAACCCGATGGTTGGTATGACAGTTGCTGTAGCTGTAGCGGTACAGGAAGCTGCAGATGCTGGCAAGTTCTAATATTTGTATAGAATATTAAACGTTTATAGCAAAAAATCCCCTCCACGTAAGTGGAAGGGATTTTTTTATCTCTAATCTCTCTGGAAAAGATCTCGAGTATATACTTTATCTTTTACATCATCCAGGATCTGACTGTAACGGTTTGCGATGATACAGTCGCTCAGATTTTTAAATTTATCAAGATCATTGACAACTTTGCTTCCAAAGAAGGTAGATCCGTCCTTCAGGGTTGGTTCATAGATGATCACGGAAGCACCCTTGGCTTTGATTCGCTTCATGACTCCCTGAATAGAAGACTGACGGAAGTTGTCAGAGTTGGCTTTCATAGTCAGACGATAAACACCTACAGTGACTGATTTTTCCATGGAAGAATTGTAAGTATTTTCTTCATCATAACCGTAATAACCGGCTTTCTGTAATACACGGTCTGCAATGAAATCTTTACGCGTACGATTACTTTCAACGATCGCACTCATCATATTCTGTGGAACATCGTTATAGTTGGCGAGAAGCTGCTTGGTATCTTTTGGAAGACAGTATCCACCGTAACCGAAGGAAGGATTGTTGTAATGTGTTCCAATACGAGGATCCAGGCAGACACCCTGAATAATGTTCTGCGTATTCAGACCTTTCATTTCAGCGTAAGTATCCAGCTCGTTAAAGTAGGAAACACGAAGTGCAAGGTAGGTGTTTGCAAACAGTTTTACAGCCTCTGCTTCAGTAAATCCCATAAATAATGTATCAATGTTTTCTTTCAGAGCACCTTCCTGGAGAAGAGCTGCAAAATTGTGGGACGCCTGTACCAGTTTCGGATCATCCGGATCTGTAGCAACGATAATGCGGCTTGGATACAGGTTATCGTACAGTGCTTTGGATTCACGAAGAAATTCCGGACTGAAAATGATATTTGCTGTATTGTATTTCTTTCTGACAGATTCTGTATAGCCGACCGGAATCGTGGATTTGATGACCATGATCGCATGTGGATTTACTTTGAGGACAAGTTCGATCACAGCTTCAACGGCAGATGTATCAAAATAGTTTTTCTGACTGTCGTAGTTTGTCGGTGCCGCAATGACTATATAGTCAGCATTTGTGTAAGCAGCTTCGCCATCCAGTGTAGCTGTCAGGTCAAGCTCTTTTTCTGCAAGATATTTTTCGATATATTCGTCCTGAATCGGAGATTTGCGTTTGTTGATCAGATCAACTTTCTCAGGAATGATGTCAACAGCAGTAACATGATTGTGCTGTGCAAGTAATGTTGCAATGGAAAGACCGACATAACCTGTGCCTGCGACAGCAATGTTCAAAGGAGAAGGAGATGGCAACCGGGAAGCGGACTGTTCAGTAAATGCTTCATCCGGATCAAATCCAAGGCATTCTCCAAGACTTTCCAGTTGTGGAATTGATGGAATAAAATCTTTTTTCTCCAGACGGGATAACAGAGAACGATTGATGCCGGTAGCATCAGCCAGCTCCTGTTGAGTCATGGATTTTTCTTTTCGCTTGCCGGAAACAAGTTCGGCAAGTCGTGTCATAGATAATTTTTTCATTGAGAATCTTTTTACCTTTCATAAAATGTTATTTTAAATAACAACATATAGCATATAAATTAATTCTGTTTAATTGAATGCTACCATATTGGCAAAAAGATTGCAATACAAAGAAAACAGGAAAATAAGAAAAATATTTTGAATGTTATTTTAAATAACAAATCTTCCGAACCCTTCGAAGCACAGAAAGTGTATGATTTTTCAGTTTTGATACAGGAGTGGCTTCTTCAAATGTAAGCATCTGCGAAGAAAGTGTAGCATAATAGGATTTTTTGTTCAGAAGAAGCTTTTGCTGTCCATATGCAAGAGGAAATTCCGACATACGGTGTAAACTGTGATAACAGATCGTATGCCCATCGCAATCCCAGCAAAATTCGATATGTGTAATACCAGAAAACATTTCGTATGGAATGACTGCTGTAAATTTCAGGAATACAGCAAGTTTCTGTCCATTAAAACGAAAAACGTGTTCCGGATCTTCGCGGAAACAGCATTTTACCATATGTGTAGCATGACCGGTTGTGATTCGAAGAAACAGATTGGCTGGATATGGAAAACGCAGATAGATCTTAGCTGCACCCTCCAGCAGGATATCATGTTTCATAAGTTCCATGGAAGTCAGACGAAGCTGATAAGATGAAGCGTGACCGGTACTCAGATCGGGATATTGAAACCAGGCATCTTCGCTCTTGTCGTCAAACTGCAAAGTTCCGGAATCCGGTGCTTTTTTTATGCTCATGATATAGTCCTTCAGTTCCATGGATAGATTTTTCTGCTCAAGGATGATGTGGTCGTCAATCTGAAAAACAGCATCGAACAGCATTTTCAAAAAAATAGTTTTTTCATGAGGCGTCAGTACGGTTTCTGGAATTTCATCAACTTTGAAGCGTCCCTGCAGATCGTACATGACATTGTACTGTACATAATCCGGAATGGCTCCGAAACGGGATTTCGCCTCATCCAATGCCCAGAATATGTAGTTCTTGAGGCAGTCAATGTACCATTCTCTGTGCGATTTGGAACCGTTCAGGGCAGAATTCATGGATGTACGGGCACGATACAGGTAGCGCCCCTGTGGGACAATGCCATATTGGGGATTCTCTAAAAGTAGTTCCATGATCGCCTTGGAATCTTCTGCATAACGAAGAGAGGTATCGAATGTATGATCGTTCAGAGCTTCTCTTTTGAAAAAAGCAGATGCTGATGACATCTGTACATAAGAATAATGCGTGGTCAGATCAATGACCTGCGCTTTGTCGGAAGCATATTTGTAATTCAGGCGATGTGGTTCGTTTTTTTGTTCGAAGTAAAAAATAGGAACAGAAACAAGATCCACCTCTTTATCATGCTCAATAAAAAAGTCATAGACGGAAGAAAGTGTATCAGGAGTCAGTTTATCGTCAGAATCCATGAAATTAACGTATCTTCCACGGGCCACAGCGATACCTGCATTTCGTGCGCTGGCAACGCCACCGTTGGGTTTGTGTATTACGACGATGTTTTCCGGATATTTATGCTGATATTCATCACAGATAGCTCCGGAAGCATCGGTGGATCCGTCATCGACAAGAATAAGCTCTATGGATTCGATAAAACCTATATCCTGTGAAAGGATACTGTCAATTGCCTCGGAAAGGTAGGGCTCTACATTATAAACGGCTGTTACAATGGAAAATTTAAAAAGGTAATCGGTATTTGTTGGTTTCAACACAATCTTCTCCTTCATTTCATGATAAAATTATCCTATCACAAAATTGCTGTCCGGTGTAAAAATTATGGGTTTGTGACAGAAAATTAATATTTGGGGCAGCTATTCGACAGAGGATTGAAAAAATATCATGGAAAATGATTGCAATTAAATAGTAAACAAAGTATGCTATAAATATTGAAAAAACGAAATGGTGTATGAGATTAGGATTATGAAAAAAATTACGGTAATTATTTCTGCAGGTGATACAGATAAATATATGGAAGAAACGCTGGATTCACTTTCAGCGCAGTCAATCGTAAATGATATCGAGATAATCGATCAGACAAAGCCCGGCCAGATAACACGCGGGGATGAAGTATTAAATAAAGCAGAGGGGAAATATCTGTATTTTATGAATAGTGGGGATTTGCTCACTTCATTTGCTTTGGAAGAGTTGTGGAATATATGTGAGACGAAACATCTGGATATTCTGCTGTTTTCCGGGGCAGTTTTTTATGAAAATACAAAACTCGCGAAACGATATAAAAATCTTTCAGATGAATTTTACAGATGCGGCTCTTACGCGCAGGTAATAACAGGGAAAGAAATGCGAAATCAGCTGAAAAAGAATAAGGATATATTACCGCCCGTATCCATGCAGATTTTGAAAAAAGATTTACTTATCGGGGAAAAAACGGACTTTCATAATAGAATAGATACAGATAGATGCTTTGTAAAACGTATTCTGTTGAAGGCTGAAAGAGTTTTTTGCGTAAATGATATTTATCTTTATAAGAGAATAACAGAACCATCCGGTGTGGGCAAAATGCTGCAGGTATTAACGACACCGGGGTATTTGGTGAAAAAGATATTCAGGTATATGAGAAAAAACGGAATAAAATGTACAGGCATAGCAATCATTCGAAAGCTTCGTGCAAGATAATGACAGATCAGGAGGAATGGAAGATGGCAAAAGTATCCATACTAATGCCGGCATGCAATGTTGAAAAATTTTTAAAAGAATGCATGGACAGTGTAGTAAATCAGACTTTAAAGGACATAGAGATTATTTGTATAGATGATGGATCCAGAGATTCAACAGGGAATATTCTGGATGAATATGCGCAGAAAGACAATCGTATCAAAGTGATCCATAAAGCGAATTCGGGGTACGGACATAGTATGAATGTTGGACTTCAAAATGCGACAGGAGAATATATAGGCATTATTGAAACGGATGATTTTGCAGATCTTAATATGTTTGATGAATTATATAAAGCAGCGAAAGAAAATCATGCAGATGTTGTGAAATCAAACTATTATTCTTATGTATCGCAGCCGGAACCTCAGAGCACATATTATGAAGTGCTAAAAGAATATGATCTGTATGATCAGGTGTTCAGGCCAGTGGAACATCCGGAAATCTTTCGGGTGAGACCATGTATCTGGAGTGGGATTTATCGGAGAGAATGGCTGTTGGAAAATCATGTATCTTTTGCGGAAACACCGGGTGCTTCCTATCAGGATACAGGATTTGCGTTTAAAGTATGGGCAAGTGCGGAAAGAGCATTGCTGGTTCGTGATGCCTACCTTCATTATCGCACAGATAATGCAAATTCATCGGTAAAAGCGGCTGCCAAAATATATTGTATCTGTGATGAATTTAAATCTATTGAAGAATTTCTTGAAAAACGACCGGAGCTAAAAGAAGAACTGGAGAAACCGGTTATATCTTTGAAATATATATCTTATCGGTGGAATCTGTTCAGACTTACAATGGAATTCAAATATGCTTTTTTGGAGAGGATGCATAAAGAATTTTCAGAGGCGAAGAACAGGGGACTTTTTGACAAAAAATATTTTACGGAAAAAGAATGGACAGATATCAATCAATTAGTAGATGATATGGATGCTTTTTTTGATGAAACATTTCGAAAAGAACTACTCAGGTTTGGAAGCGAAGCAGAACTGGCGAAGGCATTGAAAAAAAGCGAAAACAAGGTGACAAAGCTTCAGAAAAAAATAGATGACATGGAAAATTCTTCATCTTTAAAAATTGGAAGAGCAATTACCTTTGTTCCGCGAAAGCTGAAAAAAATGTTGCATTAATCAAAGGGGAATAGATATGAGTAATGATATACCTGCGGTTTCGGTGATAATTCCGGTATACAATGCGGCAGAATTCTTAAAAGACGGATTAAACAGCCTGCTGAAGCAGACTCTGAGAGAGATTGAAATTATCTGTGTGGATGATGGGTCAACAGATGGATCACTGGTAATTCTGAAAGAATTCGAAAAAACAGATGCCAGGATCAGAGTCATTCATCAGGAAAATCAGGGAGCAGGAGCAGCCAGAAATAATGGAATGGATGTTGCAAGAGGAAAATACCTGGCTTTTCTGGATGCAGATGATTTCTTTGAGAAAAATATGCTGAAAGCCGCATATGACAGAGCGGAAGAAACAGAGGCAGAAGTATGTGTGTTTAATGCAGACCTCTATGATCATACAGAGAAAGTATACAAAAAATGCACATGGGCATTTCGGAAGCAGTATTTTCCGGAAAAAGAGCCGTTTGCAGCAACTGATGAAAATGTAAGAAATAATATTTTTAGAATGTTTAATGGTTGGCCATGGGATAAATTGTACCAGAGGGAGTATGTCAGGAGATTGGGAATCAAGTATCAGAATCTTCGAACAACAAATGATATGCTCTTTGTTTTTATTGCGCTTGCCTGTGCTTCCAGAATTTCTACAGTAGATGAGGTCTTGATCCATCAGAGAGTCAATGTCAGAACATCTCTGTCGCGTACAAGAGAGAAATCATGGGATTGTTTCTATATTGCGCTTTTGGCTATGCAAAAGGAGCTAAAAGACAGAGGTTTATATGATACCTTAGAAAGGGCATTTGTTAATTGGGCGCTTAATTTTTCACTGTGGCAGTTAAATACAATGACAGGAAGTGCATATGAAAAGACATACAGACTGCTCAAAAGAAAGGGTTTTGACTGCCTTGATATCAGCCGTCATAACAGAAGATATTTTTACAGTAACAAAGAATATGATAAATTCCTGAAAATCTATACAACACCTTATGAGAAGAGTTCTGGTTATTAAAAGGTAAAATAATTTATTGCCAGAGATAAACAGAAATCTCAGATTACAGAAGTCCATTTTTCTTTGTAATATAATAAGAATCAGAATATGTGCATAAATTGACAATACAGCAGATAAGAGGAAAGAGATTATGGCAGACAAATTTAAGCTCAGCAGAAAAGCAAAGAAAATCATATTGGGCGCATGTATCGGAGGTGTGGTTGTTCTTACGGCGGGGCTTTTTACTTACATACATATTGCAGATACCAATACACTTGGAAGAAAAATATCTATTTACGGGATGGATGTTTCCACGCTGACGGCAGATAAGGCAGAACAGAAGCTTCTGGATGCTTTTCGCAGCCGTAAGGTACAGTTCAAAGAAGGTGGCTCGGATGTCTATCAGACAACGGTGAGTGAACTTGGATATGATCTGGATGAGTCAGCACTTAAAAGTGAGCTTACAGAATTGCAGACAACGAGGGAAGCAAACAGAAAGATCTTTGCCACGCAGGAAGATTACAAGATCGCATATCAGATCCAGAAGAATGAAGAACAGGAAAAGAAAGCTCTTGCGTCTTCTAATTTTGGAGGTAAAGAGCGTACGGCATCCGTGGATGCAGCGGTTCAGTATGACGAACAGCAGAAGCAGTTTGTTCTGGTCAATGATGTGCAGGGAAATAAAATTGATGAGACCAGACTTCAAAGCTATGTAGATCAGATGCTGGATGATAATTTTCGGTTGAAGCTTCTTGGTGGGGATATTCAGATCACATTGGATACAAATGTCTATCAGCAGCCTTCTGTAACGGTTTCTGATGAAATGCAGAATAAAGTTACAGGACTGAATGATCAGTTGAATAAATATCGCAGTACTACAGTTACATATACATTGGGAAGTACGACGGAAGTAATTGATGCAGGAACAATCGAGACATGGCTGCAGATTACAGATGACAGCCTGAATATTGATCAGGAAGCAGTGAAGTCTTATGTACAGAATCTTGCAGCGAAGTATAATACCATCTATGTTCCACGTACATTCCACACATCCTATGGAAATGATGTCACGGTATCCGATAATGAATATGGATTTCAGATCGATCAGGATGGAGAATTGCAGCAGTTGCTGACAGATCTTGCGAGTGGTACTGCAGTTACACGAGATCCGGTATACAGCATCAGTGGCATGCAGCGTAACGGTGCAGATGATCTGAACGGAAGCTATATAGAAGTAAGTCTGGATAACCAGCATCTGTGGCTGTACAAAGATGGAGTACTTGTGACAGAAACAGATATCGTCAGTGGAGCACCAAAAGCCGGCAGGGAGACATACAGAGGAGCATGGCCGATTGCCTACAAGGCAAGTCCATATAACCTGAGCAGTCAGGAATATGGATACAACGTAAAAGTAAATTACTGGATGCCATTTGTATATGGGCAGGGGCTTCATGATGCATCCTGGCAGTCTTCTTTCGGAGGAAACCGATATAAAAGTGGCGCCGGAAGTCATGGCTGTATCAACCTTCCGACAGATCAGGCAGCACTGATCTATAATACGATTGACGGTGGATATCCGATCATTATTTATTAAAAAGATACATAAAATGCAAAAGATACATAAAATGCAAAAGACCAGTCCGAAAGTGGGCTGGTTTTTTTGTGCAGAAATATTTTAAAAGGTATTCCGGATAAATGAGGAATGTAAGATTAATTAAAAGGTGTTTCATTGACATTTTTTTGGCAAAATAATATAATAAAATGACATATGTGAAGGAGGAAGTTATGGCACATAAAACAGGACTGGAAGATTATTATGTAATTAAAAATCAAAAGAAACTTCATTTCGGCTATACGACCGGATCCTGTGCAGCGGGAGCTGCAAAAGGTGCCACGGAAATGCTTCTCGGAGGTCAGAAACAGAACGAGACAGATCTTATGACACCAAAGGGAATTCTTCTCCATCTGGAATTGCATGACGTCTGTATGGAAAAAGATACAGTGATCTGCGCAGTACGTAAAGATGCGGGGGATGATCCGGATACGACGAATGGAATTCTGGTCTATGCCAGAGTGGAAAAATGTCCGAAATCCTCTGAGATTACGGTCGATGGAGGGAAAGGTGTCGGAAGAGTGACGCGTCCGGGACTTTCACAGAAAGTGGGAGAAGCAGCAATCAATCCTGTACCAAAGGCCATGATCCTGAAAGCAGTGGAGGATGCAGCAGATCGATACCACTATGAGGGTGGCCTGAAAGTAACGATTTCTGTTCCAGAAGGTGAAAAGATCGCGAAAAAGACTTTTAATCCCCGTCTGGGAATCCAGGGTGGCATCTCTATTCTTGGAACGTCCGGTATCGTAGAACCTATGAGTGAGAAAGCCTTGATTCAGAGTATTCAGGTAGAAATGAAACAGCATTTTTCACAGGGGGAACAGTATCTGATCGTGACTCCGGGAAATTATGGGGCAGATTACCTTCGGGAGCATATGGATCTTCCTTTTGAAAAAAACATCAAGTGCAGTAATTATGTAGGTGAAACCATTGATATGGCAGTGAACATGGGAGTAAAGGGGATTCTTTTTATTTCGCATATTGGCAAATTTGTCAAAGTTGCTGCCGGAATCATGAATACACATTCACACAGCGCAGACGGACGTATGGAGGTTCTGTGTGCGGCAGCAATACGCTCCGGAGCAGATCTGGAATGTGCCAGAGAGATTCTGGCATGCAACACGACGGATGAGGCCCTGCATGTGCTTGATCGTTATCATATTTTACAGAAAGCGATGGAGGATGTGACCCGACATATCCAGTTTTATCTGGATCATCGTTCTTATCAGCAGATCCTTCTGGGTGCAGTGATCTTTTCCAATGAATTTGGATATCTTGGCCAGACAGAGCATGCAGAAGAACTGATCCGTAAAATAAATTCAGCTGAGAGTAAATGACAAATTAAACAATTATATATAAAAAAGGAGAATAAAAACATGGTACATTTTGTTGGAGCAGGACCGGGATCACCGGATCTTATCACAGTCAGAGGTAAACAGTATCTGGAGGAGGCAGATGTGATCATCTATGCAGGTTCGCTGGTAAATCCGCAGCTGCTGGAATACAGCAAGGATGTTTGTACGATTCATAACAGTGCGAAGATGACACTGGAAGAAGTCATCTCCGTTATGGAGAGAGCAGAAGCAGAAGGGAAGATGACTGTGCGTCTTCATACAGGTGATCCTTGTATTTACGGTGCAATCCGTGAGCAGATGGATATTCTGGATGAGAAGGGCATTATGTATGACTATTGTCCTGGTGTCAGTGCGTTCTGCGGTGCGGCAAGTGCCCTGAATCTGGAATATACTCTGCCGGATATCTCACAGAGTGTGATCATCACAAGAATGGAAGGCCGTACACCGGTTCCATCCAAAGAAAGCATTCAGTCATTTGCAGCTCATCAGGCAACGATGGTCGTTTTCTTAAGCACCGGTATGCTGGAAGAACTCAGCCGCAGACTGATCGAAGGCGGATATACAGCTGATACGCCGGCGGCAATTGTATACAAGGCAACCTGGCCGGATGAGAAGAAATTTGTCTGCACAGTAGGCACGCTTGCACAGACTGCTGCAGAAAACAATATCACAAAGACTGCACTGATGATCATCGGGGATTCTGTAAAAGCAGCTCACTATGATCGCTCAAAACTGTATGATCCGGGATTCACTACCGAATTCCGTGAAGCAACAGAGTGAGAACGCGCAGTAAATAATCCGATCTAAATGGAGAATTAAATAATGCGTATTTCAATCATTTGTTTCAGTCTTACAGGATATATGACTGCGGAAGACCTGCAAAAAGACCTTCAGGGCAAAGGTTATACGGCAGAAATTTATAAGAAAAGTAAATATCTCGATGATTCGATTGCGGAAAGTACAGGAATCTGGGCAGGCCGCCATTTTGAGACAGATGATGCGATTATTTTTGTCGGAGCCTGTGGAATCGCGGTGCGCAGCATTGCACCTTACGTAGCAAGTAAGAAGTCTGATCCGGCGGTACTGGTGATCGATGAATGTGGAAAGTTTGTGATATCTCTGTTATCAGGACATCTTGGCGGTGCGAATGAACTGACTCTGGAAGTTGCGGAGCTTCTGGGTGCAGTTCCAGTCGTAACGACAGCGACAGATCTTCATCATCGCTTTGCAGTGGATGTCTTTGCAAAAAAGAATTGCTGTGGAATTCAGAATATGAAAGCGGCAAAGGAGGTTTCGGCAGCCTTGCTTGCGGGAGAACCTGTCGGATTTTACAGTGAATTTCCATGGACAGGAAAGTTGCCGGAAGGCCTGGAAGAGTCTTCGGAAGACACGCAGGATAAACCGGAGATTGGAATTGCAGTAACCATTCATCCAACCTGTAAGCCGTTTACATCCACGGTGCAGATCATTCCCAGGGTGGTGACACTGGGAATGGGCTGCCGCAGGAATAAAGAAGCAGATGTAATTGAAAAAGAAGCTAGTGTCTGTCTGGCGGACGCGGATATATACAGCCAGGCAGTAGAGAAGCTGACAAGCATTTCCATCAAAAAAGACGAAGTGGGGCTTCAAAAACTTGCAGAAGACTGGAGAATCCCGTTTATCACATTTGAGGAAGAAGAGCTGAGTCATGCAGAGGGGGAATTTACCCCTTCCGAATTTGTAAAAAAGATCACAGGCGTGAATAATGTCTGTGAGCGAAGTGCAGTCCTGGGTGCGGAGCAGGGCCGCCTGATCAAAAATAAGACAGGGAGAAATGGCGTGACAACCGCGCTTGCACTCCGGAACTGGGAGGTTCATTTTGAATAAAATATATGTAGTTGGAATCGGACCGGGAGGCTGTGATCAGATGACCGGTATTGCAATGAATGCTTTGAAAGACAGTGATACGATCATTGGATATACGGTATATGTGGATCTTGTCAAAGATACATTTCCAGATAAAGAATATCTGACCACACCAATGAAAAAAGAAGTGGACAGATGTGTGCTGGCTTTTGAAGAGGCTATGAAAGGCAAAAGGGTTTCCATGATCTGCAGTGGTGATGCCGGAGTCTATGGTATGGCCGGACTGATGTATGAAGTAGGAGAAAAATATCCGGAAGTAGAACTGGAGATCGTTCCGGGAGTAACAGCCGCACTTGGCGGAGCGGCAGTCCTTGGTGCACCGCTGATCCATGATTTCTGCCTGATCAGCTTAAGTGACCTTCTGACTCCATGGGAAAAGATTGAAGCAAGACTTCTTGGTGCATCTCAGGCGGATTTTGTAATCTGTCTCTATAACCCCTCCAGTAAAAAACGCCATGATTATTTACAGAAAGCCTGCGATCTGATGATGCAGTACAAATCTCCGGAAACAGTTTGCGGAACAGTATGCAATATCGGAAGAGAAGGGGAAGAATATCAGGTTATGACATTGAAAGAACTTCGAGATAGACAGGTTGATATGTTCACCACAGTATTTATCGGAAATTCCCAGACAAAAGAAATAAATGGCAAAATGGTAACTCCAAGAGGATATCGGAATGTATAAAGCAATTGTTTTTGCTGGTACTACAGAAGGCTATGAAATCAGCCGGTTTCTGAGTGAAAATAAAGTATCTGTACTTGCCTGTGTCGCGACGGAATATGGATCCAGATCTCTTGAAGAAAATGAATTTTTATCGATTCGTGCAGAACGCCTTGACAAAGAACAGATGCAGGAGCTTTTTGCAGCAGAAAGACCGGAACTGGTTTTGGATGCAACACATCCATATGCGGCAGAAGTGACAGTAAATATCCGTGAGGCCTGTGAAAACACAGCCGTTTCTTATGTGAGAGTCCTTCGTGAAGGAGGCGTTCACAAAGATGCAGTTTATGTAGAAAATACAGAGGCAGCAGTAGATTATCTGAAACATGTATCGGGAAATGTTCTGCTTACGACGGGCAGTAAGGAACTTTCTGCTTATACAGAAATTCCGGGTTATCAGGAAAGAATGTTTGCAAGAGTCCTTTCCATTCAGAATGTGATCGAAACCTGTCGCATGCTGGGATTCGAGGGCAAAAATCTGATTGCCATGCAGGGCCCTTTTTCGAAAGAATTGAATGCTGCCATGCTGCGTCAGTATGACTGCAGATATCTGGTAACAAAAGATTCCGGAAAAGCAGGCGGATTTGAAGAAAAGATTCAGGCTGCCACAGAATGTGGCGCAATTCCTGTGATCATTGGCCGTCCGGTGCAGGAAAAGGGAATTTCTGTAAAAGAATGCAAACGTATGCTGCCAGAGAAATTTGGATTCCAGCCGACACCACATGTAGTTCTCCTGGGAATTGGAATGGGAAGCAAGGAAACATTGACGATTCAGGGCAATGAGGCAGTGGAACAGGCGGATCTGATCATAGGCGCCAAAAGGATGGCAGATGCAGTGGCGCTTCCGGGACAGGATGTCTTTTATGAATACAGAAGTGCTGAGATTGCAGAGTATATTAAGAAACATCCGGAATATGAAAAAGTTGTGATCGCACTATCCGGTGATGTCGGTTTTTACAGTGGGGCAAAAGGACTTTTGAAAGCTTTGGACGGAAATGCCGAAATCATCTGCGGTATATCCTCTGTTGTTTATTTTATGTCAAAAATTGGTCTTTCATGGGATGATGCAAAGATTGTCAGTGCACATGGAAGAGTATGCAATCTGGTATCCCTGATTCGAACAAATCAGAAGGTTTTTGCAATTCTTGGCACTTCAGATGGAACCGCACATCTTGCACAGAAACTGACGGATTATGGAATGGGTGAAGTGCAGCTTTATGTCGGGGAGAATCTGTCTTATGAGGATGAGAAAATATTTGTAAAACAGGCGAGGGAACTTACAGATTACAGAGGAGATGCCTTGAGTGTGATTTGTGCCTGGAATACGGATGCAAAAACAGCATTGACCACACATGGACTTCCAGATGATGCATTTACCCGTGAAAAAGTACCGATGACCAAGACAGAGGTACGAACAGTTTCGCTGGCAAAGTTATGTCTTAAAGAGGATTCGGTCTGCTATGATATCGGGGCCGGAACTGGTTCTGTATCTGTGGAGATGGGACTTCGTGCAAGTCAGGGAAGCGTATATTCCATTGAGAAAAAAGAGGATGCACTTGTGCTTCTCGAGGAAAATAAAAAGAAATTTGCGCTAGATCATATGAGGATCATAGCAGGAACGGCCCCTGAAGCAATGGAAGAACTTCCGGCTCCTACCCATGCTTTTATTGGTGGATCTTCCGGAAATATGAAAGAAATTGTGGAACTTCTTCTTGAAAAAAATCCACAGGTTCGTATGGTCATAAATTGTATTACACTTGAAACGGTCGGAGAAACTTTGGCCTGCATAAAGGAAATGCAGACAGAACGCAGCGAGTGGAAGTGGGAGAGTGAAGTTGTGCAGCTTGGTGTGTCCAGATCCAAAGAAATCGGTAGATATCATATGATGATGGGAGAAAATCCTATTTATATTATTACCATACAGGCGCATAAAAAGGAGAATTTTGTATGAAAGCGGCAAGAATTCTCCTGGCAGCAGGAGCCAGTGGAAGCGGAAAAACGCTGATCACATGTGGACTTTTGCAGGCACTGGTGAATCGTGGCCTGAAAACAGCATCTTTTAAATGTGGGCCGGACTATATTGATCCGATGTTCCATAGTCGTGTCATAGGCGCAAAATCAAGAAATCTGGATACCTTTTTTACAGACAGTGAAACTACAAAATATCTCTTCTGTGAAAATGCGGTGGACTGTGATATTTCTGTTATGGAAGGAGTAATGGGATTTTATGACGGTGTTGCAGGGACAACAACGAAAGCAAGTGCTTACGATCTGGCGTCTGTTACAGATACGCCTGTGATTCTGATCGTAAACAGCAGAGGTATGAGTGTTTCTCTTGCAGCATATGTGAAAGGCTTTATGGAATACAGGAAGGACAGTCATATACAGGGTGTGATCTTTAATCAGATGTCACCAATGCTCTATCCAAGAATGAAAGAACTTCTGGAGAAAGAACTGAATATAAAAGTTCTTGGATATGTTCCCAAAATGGATGATTGTGTGATCGAGAGCCGGCATCTGGGGTTAGTGCTTCCGGATGAGATCCCTGAGTTAAAAGAAAACCTTCACCGACTGGCTGAGGTTCTGGAAAAAACTCTGGATATTGATGCAATCCTGCAGCTTGCAGAAAGTGCACGAGAATTATCTGCGAAAGAACCTCGGATAGATTTCTGTCTGAAACATCCCCTTCGGATTGGTGTGGCGGACGATGAAGCATTTTGCTTTTTCTATGAAGATAATTTCCGGCTTTTGCGAAAGATGGGGGCAGAGCTTGTACACTTTTCTCCGATCAGAGATAAGAAATTACCGGCTGGACTGGATGGATTGCTTTTATATGGAGGTTATCCGGAATTAAATGGAAAAGAACTGGAAAAAAATACATCTATGAGAGAAGAAATACAAAAAGCACTTAGCGGTGGTATGCCATGTATGGCAGAATGCGGAGGCTTTATGTATCTTCATGAAGAAATGGAAGCAATGGATAAAAAATTTTACCACATGGCAGGCGTGCTTCCGGGCAGGGCATATCGTACACCACGTCTGAATCGCTTTGGCTATGTGACATTAATACAGAATCATTCAGTTTTGGGATGTGAGACATTAGGAGAGATCCCTGCTCATGAATTTCATTATTTTGATTCTGAAAACTGCGGGAAAGCATTTCATGCAGCAAAACCGGAAAGTATGAGAAACTGGGAGTGTATTCATGGCACAGAAACTATGCTGGCTGGATTTCCACATCTTTATTATTATGGAAATCCAAAAGTTGCAGAGGCTTTTCTTAAAGAATGCATGAAATACCACAGCAGACGGGGAGAGTGACAGAGTTGATATATACATACCATACAATTGCCCTGGCAGCAGGGTTTATCTTAGATTTGATATTTGGAGATCCCAGATGGTTGTACCATCCGGTGTGCCTGATCGGGAAGCTGATCTCCAGTTTTGAGAAGGGAATCAGAAAAGTATTTCCCAAAACAGAAAAAGGTGAACTGGCTGGAGGACTGGTTGAAGTAATACTGATCTGTGTCATTACATTACTGGTTCCGGCATTTGTTTTGTATTCTCTGTATATTCATCTTCCGGCCTTAGGTGTGCTTTTGGAAACCTTTTGGTGCTATCAGCTGCTTGCTACCAGATCATTGCGTGATGAGAGCATGAAGGTTTATGATGCACTCAAAAAGGGAACAATTGAGGATGCACGTCATGCGGTTTCTATGATCGTGGGACGTGATACGGCGGAGCTGACGGAAGAGGATGTGACCAAAGCAGCGGTGGAGACTGTGGCAGAAAATACTTCTGATGGTGTGATCGCACCGATGATCTATATGGCAATCGGTGGTGTACCTTTAATGTTTTTGTATAAGGGAATCAATACCATGGATTCCATGCTCGGGTATAAAAATGATAAATATCTGTATTTTGGAAGATGTGCGGCGAAACTGGATGATGCAGCCAATTATCTTCCATCCAGAATTTCCGGCTGGCTGATGGTTGCCGGAGCTTTTGTGATCGGACTTGACAGCAGAAACGCATCCCGTATTTTCAAAAGGGACAGCAGAAATCATGCGAGTCCGAATTCGGCACAGACAGAAGCTGTAATGGCTGGTGCACTGGATGTACAGCTTGCGGGAAATGCATATTATTTTGGAAAATTATATGAGAAACCTACAATTGGAGACGCGATTCGGGAAATAGAGACAGAAGATATTCGTTATGCGAACCGCCTGATGTATGCAACGGCGATTCTGGGTGTGATCATCTGTGTTTTGTTCCGCGTTGTGTTTCTGTAACGTGACACAAAAAGGAGAAAAAGAATGACGAAGCACGTACATGGCGGTAATATCTATACTTATAAGAACTGTCTGGATTTTTCGGCAAACTGTAATCCACTGGGAACGCCGGAAAGTGTAAAGCAGGCGGTACGTGACAGTCTTGAATATATGAAAGATTATCCGCAGGTCGGATATGCACCTTTGAAAAAAGCAATTGCCGAATATGAAGGTGTGGCATCCGAATCTGTGATCTGTGGAAATGGAGCGGCGGAACTGGTATTTTCTCTGTGTCAGGCAGTAAAACCGAAGAAAGCACTGATTCCGGTTCCTACTTTTGCAGAATATGAGCAGGCGCTTACGAGCTGTGGCTGTGAGGTAGAACATGTACTTCTCAGAGAAGAAGAGGGATTCAGTCTGCAGGACAGTTTTATCAACTGGCTGCACAGAGACCTTGATATGGTATTTCTCTGCAATCCGAATAATCCAACGGGAATCTCGATAGATAGAGAATTCCTTTTCCGGGTTTTACGTGTGTGCAGAGAAATGGATATCCTTTTGGTCGTAGATGAATGTTTTCTTGATTTTATGGAGGAACCGGGCAGATACACACTGAAAGCACAGTTATCCAGATATCACAATCTGTTTCTTTTGAAGGCATTTACCAAGCGTTACGCGATGGCGGGAATCCGACTGGGATATGGTATTACTGAGAATACGGAACTTCTTGATGCGATGACGCAGGTGACACAGCCATGGAACATTTCTGTTATGGCACAGGCGGCAGGTATTGCTGCGCTGAAAGAAACTGCATATGTGGAAGAGGGGCGACAGATGGTATTCCGGGAAGCAAAATATCTCAAAGAAGAACTGCAGCGTCTTGGCATGGAAGTCTTTCCGTCAGAAGCGAATTATATTTTCTTCCATGGACCGGAAAATTTATTTGAAATATGTGTGGAACAGGGGGTCCTGATCCGTGACTGCAGCAATTACTCTGGTTTGCGAAAAGGATATTACCGTGTGGCCGTCCGAACACATGAGGAAAATCAGGAATTGATCCGTGCAATGCGGGATGGCACCACAAAAGCGGCAGTGGCACATGCAGAGGTACTGAAAGAAGAGGAACAGGCATAAGTCTGATACGAAAGGGAACAGATATGGCAAAGACGATCATGATACAGGGAACCATGTCCAATGCAGGAAAGAGTCTTCTTGCTGCCGGACTTTGCAGGATATTTCATCAGGATGGATACCGTGTGGCACCATTCAAATCGCAGAATATGGCACTGAACTCTTTTATAACCAGTGAAGGCCTTGAAATGGGCAGAGCACAGGTTATGCAGGCAGAAGCGGCAGGTATAGAACCATCGGTCCTGATGAATCCGATTCTTCTGAAACCGACAAATGATATTGGCTCTCAGGTCATTGTAAATGGGGAAGTTCTTGGTACCATGAGTGCCAGAGACTATTTTAAATATAAGAAAAAACTGGTGCCTGACATTATGAAGGCATTTCATAAGCTGGCAGAAGAAAATGATATCATTGTGATTGAGGGGGCTGGAAGCCCGGCGGAAATCAATCTGAAGAGCGAAGATATTGTTAATATGGGAATGGCAAAGATGGCGAAAGCGCCGGTGCTTCTTGCCGGTGATATCGATCGTGGCGGTGTGTTTGCACAGCTGTATGGAACGGTGGAACTTCTGGAAGAAGATGAGAGAAAAATGATCAAGGGTCTGATCATCAATAAATTCCGAGGTGACAAATCAATTCTGGATCCGGGTGTGGCAATGCTGGAAGAGAAATGTAAGATTCCGGTCGTTGGTGTTGCACCATATATGAACATTCAGCTAGAAGATGAAGACAGTCTGACAGAACGCTTTGACCGTCATCAGGAAGTTGGAGTGATCGATATGGCGGTTATTCGTGTACCACGTATTTCCAACTTTACAGACTTTAATCCGTTTGAAAGTATTCCGGGGGTTTCGCTGCGTTATGTACAGCATCCGTCAGATTTGAAGCAGCCGGATGTGATCTTTCTTCCGGGAACCAAGAATACGATGGATGATCTGAAATGGCTGCGTGAAAGTGGCATGGAAGCACTGATCCTTAAGGCAGCGGCATCCGGTACACTGATCTTTGGTATCTGTGGCGGCTATCAGATGCTGGGAGAAAATTTAAGTGATCCACATGGTGTGGAAGCAGGCGGTACGATGCGTGGAATTGGTCTTCTTCCGGTAGATACCGTGTTTGCAGAACATAAGACACGTACGCAGGTCTGCGGAAAATTCCTGGAGCTGGATGAAGAGTTTGCACCTCTTAAAAACGTAGAATTTACAGGATATGAGATTCATATGGGTGAGAGTACCTGGAAAAATGGGGCTGTAGCAAGTACTTCTACATGTGATACTGTGACAGGGACAGAGAAGACAGAAGGAACATTTTATCACAATGTATGCGGAACTTATGTTCATGGCATTTTTGATAAAGAAGAGGTTGCACTTGGTCTTGTTCGTGCAGTAGGCATAAGAAAAGGTATTGATGTGTCAGAGATGGAAGGCGTGGATTTTGCTGCATTCAAAGAAACACAGTATGATATCCTGGCATCGGAACTTCGGAAACATCTGGATATGAAGAAAATCTATGAGATCCTTGAGCAAGGTGTGGAGGATATTCTGGAAGAAAGTGAAGCAGAAGGAGAAGCAGAGAAATGAAAGTAGAGCTTGAAAATGTAAAACCAATGGAGATTGAAAAAAGAAGTTTTGAGATTATTACAGAGGAACTTGGTGATAAACAGCTGCTTCCCGGAACAGAACTTATTGTCAAACGTTGTATTCATACAAGCGCAGATTTTGATTATGCGGATAACCTCTGTTTTTCACCGGATGTAGTAGAGCGTGCAATGAAAGCAATCAAAGAGGGCGCCTGCATTGTTACGGATACGCAGATGGCAAAGGCGGGAATCAATAAACGTGCACTGGCCCGTTATGGTGGAGAAGTCTATTGTTTCATGTCCGATGAGGATGTGGCAAAGATTGCAAAAGAGAATGGAACCACAAGGGCGACAGCAAGCATGGACAAAGCTGCTACTCTCGATAAAAAACTGATCTTTGCAATCGGAAACGCGCCGACTGCACTGGTGAGACTCTATGAACTGATCGAAGATGGAAAACTGAATCCGGAACTGATCATTGGAGTTCCGGTTGGATTTGTGAATGTTGTACAATCGAAAGAACTGATCATGGATTCGGGAGCACCTTATATAGTTGCGAGAGGACGTAAAGGCGGAAGTAATATTGCAGCCTGTATCTGTAACGCATTGCTTTATATGATCGATAATCGAAGAGATTAAATACTGACACCTGCCTGGATGATGAGATGCCGGACAGGTGTTTTGTGATTATTTATTAAGAAGTCGGGACAGAAGCTGACAGGCAGGGGCAAAATCGTCTGTCGTAATGGAAGAACAGGAGAGCAGAATGGTGATCGTAGCTGCATTTTCTTCAAGAATCAGAAGAGACATTCCATGCATGCGGGCTTCTTTTTTTAGCTCAAGACCTGTTCTGGCATAAGGAATGGTCAATGCCAGACTTGTTCCTGCGGCACCGGTCTGGATCGTGCAGTTTCTGCCGAATGTATTTCGCACCTCGTTTTCAAGAGCCTTCAGCTTCTGAGCATACAGCTTTTTTAATTTTTTTGTCTGTGAAGTCAGATGACCGTCACGGATAAACTGACAGAGTGCAATCTGTTCGGCTTTGGAAGCAGTCTGGCTGTAGCGTTCTGCAACAGCTGCATATTTTCTGGAAAGAGAAGGCGGCAAGACCATGAAGCTTAAGCGAATCGATGGAAGCAGCAGACGGGAAAAAGAACCAATATAGACAACGCCATGTCCTCCGGCAAGATTAAAGAGGGAAGGTGTTGGACGTTGAAAATAAACGAATTCATTCTCAAAATCGTCTTCGATGATCAGACTGCCTTTCGCTGCAGCGTAATGTACCAGCTCCATACGACGGCTGACGGGCATGATCTCTCCCCATTTCGTCATATGTGCAGGAGAAACATAGATTACGTCACAGTCTTTGTTGCGGTATTGAACTTCAAAACCATAATCAGAAAAAATAGTACTTCCCTGCACAAAAGAAGCGTTTGGAAAAGAAACGGTTTTTCGGTCATGGATCAGAGGACAAAGAAGATTCAGAATGCTCTGAACTCCGGCCCCGATCACAATATCGTCAGCAGAACAGTTGACGTTTCTTCGCTGACGGATGTAGTCAGCAAGTACCTGACGAAGATCGGCTTCACCCTGGGGTTCTCCATAGGAGAGAAGACGGTCACTCTGACGAAGTGCGCTTTTGATATAACGCTGCCAGAGGTCAAAACGGAAACTTTCATGATCGACACCGTTGGAAGCAAAGTCATATTGTATTGAAGGCAGATTCGCATGCCAGGAGGTAGTGGAGACTGGCTTTTGCTCTGCAATATTAGTTACATAATAGCCGCTTTGTGCACGGGCAACAATGTAGCCGTCTGCGGCCAATTGCAGATAGGCATTTTCAATAGTTGTACGGCTGAGCTTCAGTTCTGCAGAACATTTGCGAAGAGATGGCATGCGGCTTCCGGCAGGAATTCGCCGTTCCATGATCAGATTTTTGTAATGTTCATATACCTGAAGATACAGGCATTCTTTATTGGAATGAAAAGATAAACTCATAAACTGTCCTCTGAAAAATGAATAAAAGTGGTTATTTTTATAAATACACTTAGATGCTATTCTAAATCAGATAATGAGAAAATGCAAGACGAGGAGATAACAGATTGAAAAAGATCGCGGTATTAAATGATTTATCAGGAATGGGAAAATGTTCTCTTACTGCAGCAATTCCGGTGATTTCCGTTATGGGAATCCAGGCATGTCCGCTTCCGACAGCGGTATTAAGTGCGCAGACGGGTTTCCCTTCTTATTATTGTGATGATTATACGGATCGTATGGATGCGATTATGGAAGAGTGGAAGAAGATGGATTTTTATCCGGATGGAATCTATACAGGATTTTTGGCAGACGCACGTCAGGCCGATAAAGCAGTTGAATTTATTGAACAGTTTGCAAAAGAAGACACAAAGATACTTATAGATCCTGTTATGGGGGATAATGGAGAAGAGTACCCGATTTATACGGAGGCACTCTGTGAAAAAATGCGTTTTCTGGTCAGAAGAGCGACGGTGATAACACCAAATCTGACAGAAGCGCTATTGTTATTATATGGTGCACGGCGTGCACATGTATTGTGGAAGGAACTATCACTTATGGATGAGGAGAGATTGCTGAAATTCACAGAAAGTACAGGGAAGGAACTTTCAAAAGAGTTTGATACGGAAGTGGTTATTACAGGAATTGATCTTCCTGCGAGAGAGAATCATCAGGAGATGGGAAACCTGATCTGTAAAGATGGTGTTCAGACCTGGGTGAGTACGGTGAAAGAAGGTGGTAGCTACTCCGGAACTGGGGATCTGTTTGCATCGGTTTTAAGTGCCGGTATGGTGAAAGGAATGGATACAGTGGATTCTGTACGAAAAGCTGTGAAGTTTCTTTCAAAAGGCATCCACGATGCAGTACTTGAAGGCACCGACCGGAATGAAGGAATTTGTTTTGAAAGATATCTTTCTGAATTAGCTGCTGAAAATTAGAACTTTAGAATTACATTTATATAATTCACGAAAAGCTTCCTGATCTGTTCAGTCACAAGGCTTCGGAGTCCGGAAGTACTAAGATATAACCTGCCTGCAAAAAGCATTCGCAAAAATTGCTAACTCGCCGATGGCTCAGACAAGTGTTATTTTTGCTATCTACCTAAAAGATGGTAATTTCAGCAGTAAGTTCAGAGAAAGGACAGCTTTGGCGCAGAAACTGTCCTTTCTTCTGAACGAATAATGTGTGAATTCCCAGTTATCTTTTAAAGATTCTTTTTCTTATAGATAAACCATGATGCAATCGCTGTAAAAACGATCAGATATGTCATAAGTATCGCAATTCCCGACATTGCAAATCCCTCTCCTGCAGAGATGCTTCGCATCATATGACTTGTCTGGGAAAGCGGCAGTGCAGAGACAAATTTTCCAAGAAAACCAGGAAGCTTTTCTGTAGAGAAAAATGTATTGCACAGATATGCCATTGGCATGATGATGTAGTTCGAAAAACGCGGTACATCTGCATGGTTTTTGGCAAGGAATGAAACGACAACACCGATTGCAGAAAAAACAGCTCCATTCAGGAACATGACAAGGAAAGACCAGCCGTTAAAGATCAGTCCGGTGTCGATCGGTATTGTCAGAACCAGAATAACGCCACCTGCATAAAAACCACGAAGGCTTCCGCCGATGATCTGACCGGCAATAAACTGCCATAACGGTGTAGGAGAGATCAGTACCTGATCGAAAGCCTTCTCATAAAGTCGCTGCACATTCAGGTTCTGTGCAATGGCATTAAAGCTCCCATTCATTGTCGTCAGTGAAACAACACCCGGGATCAGAAAGTTCAGATAAGGTTCTCCATGTGAGACTGTCTGGATTCCCATTCCAAATACGACCAGATACATCAGTGGGGCAATCATTGCCGCCAGCGTGATCTTGTAGAAATCTCTTCGAAATTCGACCCATTTTTCCCATAAAATTGTAATAATTCCCATAACCAGCTCCTCCCTTATGATGGCATCAGATGTCGTCCGGCACGTTCAACAAACACATCTTCCAGCGTTGTTTCGCGTAGAGAAGCCTGTCCGGAAAGACCGGAGAGATAGGCAATTGCTTCTTCACGACTGTGAAAATAATGACTGTGAGTTTCGTCTCCGGCAAATTTATCAACGGTGTAATTTCCAAGACTGTCGATCAGTCCGGCCGGAGTATTGACTTCCTCCAGTTTACCGTGGTCCATCAGAGCTACACGGCTGCAGAGATTCTGGGCTTCCTCCATATAATGAGTAGTCAGAAGAATGGTCAGGTTTTTGCCGTTTAATTTGCGGAGCAGATTCCACATCTGACGACGGGAAAGCGCATCCATACCGGCGGTCGGTTCATCCAGAAGCAGGATCTCAGGATCTGTCAGGAGGGCCCGACATACCATCAGTTTCCGCTTCATGCCGCCGGAAAGCTTACGGACTGTTCGTTTACGAAACTTGATCAGATCACAGAACTCCAGAAGTTCTTCTGTACGACGTTTGATTTCTTTGCGTGGCATGAAATAAAGACGTCCCTGATATTCCATGATCTCGTCCATATTCATGTCCTGGCGCATGGAGTACTCCTGTGTGATTACACTGATCTTACGCTTGAGATCCGGTCGGTTTCGTGTCAGCTTCTGTCCATCGATCAGGATTTCTCCTTTAGTCGGAAGAAGAAGCGTAGAAAGAAGACTGATCGTCGTAGTCTTTCCGGCACCATTCGGTCCAAGAAGACCGAAGAATTCTCCGGTCTCAATTTTGAGATCCAGAGAATCCACAGCAGTAAAATTATCAAATGTTTTTGTCAGATTCTTTGTTTCGATCATTTGTGCTCCTTCGCAATGATCAGAGAATAGTAGCCGGCATCATCCGGAATTTCCTCAACTCCATGATAGATATGTTCCTCTGGCATGCCACAGTTTTCAACCATGAGGACATCACGGCCGCTTTTGGCGAGAATTTCCTTTACCTGATTCATTTTCTTTCCTGATTTCATCAGAATGTAGTTTCCGGATTCTGTCAGTTCACTGTCAAGACGATGGACAGCAGGAACGATATGAAGCTGTTCGTTCCATTCAGACAGAGAAATGTTCAGTCGTGCAGCTGCAGCACAGAAAGAAGTGATTCCGCTTACCAGCTCTGTGTGATATCCGTCTGCCTCTACGCGATGCTGCAGATAGGAAAAAGTAGAATATACACATGGATCACCAAGAGTCAGGAAAACAACATTTTTTCCCTGATCAAGACAGGCTTCCAGAGCTTTTGCGCCTTTTGCATGATTTTCTTCAAGTTCCTTTGCATCATGTGTCATCGGCATGTAGATTGGAAGAAGTTCTTTTTCTTCCAGCTCCGGAACTGCCTGTACTGCAATTTTATAGGCAACGGTTTCTTTAACGTCTGCACCAGGTACAGCGATGATCTCATTTTCACGGATCATGCGAACTGCCTTTAATGTCATTAATTCTGGATCCCCAGGTCCGACGCCGACTCCATATAATGTACCTTTCATTGATAAAACCTCCTGAATTCATTTTTGAAATGATCTTAAATTTACATTATGCTGTGAAGTCTCATTCACAGACATATCTTTTTTATTATACTAGAATTGTATAGTGTTTGCAATGTAGGATTTGCTGTGTTATCATAGTTTCTATAGATAAAATTTGGCAATGTTTAAAAAGAAAAAAATGGAGTAGAGAAATGAAAAGAAAACTTTCAAGTCTGATTGCTGCTGTATTTATCGGCATTGGAGCTTTTTCCTGCATCTGTCAGGCGGCAGGCATGGATATTGACAAAGAGGATGGAGAATATTCCATTCAGGTGGATCTTGAGGGCGGAAGCGGAAAGGCAAGTGTGACATCGCCGACAATTCTGACTGTGAAGGATGGTCAGGCTTACGCACAGATCCAGTGGAGCAGTTCAAATTATGATTATATGATCGTAGACGGAGAGAAATATCTTCCGACCAATGAAGAAGGTATGAATTCTGTTTTTGAGATTCCGGTGCTCAGTATGGATGAAGGAATGCCGGTGATCGCAGATACAACAGCAATGGGAGCACCTCATGAGATTGACTATACGCTGACCTTTTATTCGGATTCTATTGGTTCAAAGAGCCAGCTTCCACAGGAAGCAGCCAAGAGAGTCGTGGCAGTCGCCGTTGTGATCATTGTTGGTGGGGGAATCCTGAATTATTTTGTTAATAAAAGAAATCGCTGTTAGATATGTTGAATAGAATTGAAGAGAAGAAGGGCTGGTTTCAGTGAAACCAGTCCTTCATTACGTCAAAAATCTGAATGAGTTCCTCGTCGGAGATCACATAAGGAACCATGGAATACATATAGTTTAAGAAAGGTCTGCAGAAGACCCCGCGTTCATAGGCAAACTGCTGGAAACCTTCCAGGGTCTTTGGATCATGGACTTCGACGCAGGTACAGCCGCCCATGATACGGACTTCTTTGATGCGCGGGTCAGAGAAATTTTCCATTTCCTGACGGGAAATCTGTTCGATATGCCGGATCTTGCTCATATAATTGTCACGTTCAAAGATCTCGATTCCCTTAAGTGCAACGGCACAGGCAAGTGGATTTCCCATAAAGGTCGGACCGTGCATCAGGGCAAGGCGGTCATCGTCACTATAAAAAGCGTCAAAGACTTTGTGGTTTGCAACGGTGACAGCATGTCCGATATAACCGCCGGTCAGGGCTTTTCCGAGAACCAGGATGTCCGGAAGGACAAGGTCGGCTACAAAGCGGTTTCCGGTACGTCCGAATCCTGTTGCAACCTCATCAAAAATCAGAAGCACATCATATTGATTGCACAGTTCTCTGGCACGTTTCAGGAAAGAAATATCATACATCCGCATGCCGCCGGCGCCTTGGAGCAGCGGCTCTACGATAAAGCAGTTCAGCCGGTCATGATACAGTTCAAATGCATCCTCAAGCGCCGGGATCTCTGTCGGGATATGAACGACGCCTTCTTTTTTGTCAAAAGCGAAATGATAATCTTCGTCATCTCCGACTTCCATTGCCTTGAAAGTGTCTCCGTGGTAGGCATGTTCCAGAGCCAGCACCAGAGGGCGTTTCCTTCCCTGATTGGTGTTGTACTGGAGTGCCATCTTAAGAGAGACTTCTACTGCGACACTTCCCGAGTCAGAAAAGAAGCAGTAGTCCAGGTCACCCGGAAGAAATTCCTGAAGCTTATCAGAAAGTTTTTCTACCGGTTCATGGGTGAGACCGCCGAGCATTACATGGCAGAAACGGTCAGCCTGTTCTTTGATGGCGGCGGTCAGCTCCGGATGTTTGTAGCCGTGGATCATGCACCACCAGGAAGAAATTGAATCGATCAGCTTCTGGTCTTTGGTGTAGAGATGCACGCCTTCTGCATCCAGAATCCTGTAAGGTTCTTTCATTGTTTTCATCTGTTCATAAGGATACCATATCATCTGATCTTCACCTCGTCATAAAGTGCACTCAGCACATCTGCATCTGTTTCAAGTTCTGTGGCATTGTCCTGTACCTTCGCAAGCACAGGAAGCCCTGTCATATGTTCACACATAAAAATATTATCTTCTTCCATGATGTTCCCCGGATGGTAATGATTAAAAATGATGCCTTTAAGCGGAAGGTTGTGTGCCTTCATATATTCGAAAGTCAGGACAACACTGTTGATCGTGCCAAGACCGGCATCGGCGATAAGGATACTGGAAAGATTAAATTCCCGGATCACATCTTCAAGCTGGATCTTATGCTCATCAAAACAGAGAGGGCAGAGGATTCCGCCGCTTCCTTCCATGGTGATGTAGTCATAGTTCTCAGCGACTTTCGCAAAACCTTCGCGGACAACAGCGAGGTCAACAGGATTTCCTTCCACGCGGGATGCAAGGTGTGGTGACCAGGCATTTTCATATACATAAGGGCACATTTCGTCAAGCGGCTGTGAGATACCGGACATCTGTCGCACAAAAAGTGCATCGCCCGGGATCAGGCTTTCGTCTGACCGGCGGTCATTTCCGCTCATGGCTGCTTTGTAGTAAGCTGGATTTTTGCCTGCCTGTGCAAGTTTTTTTACGATTAGTCCGGCAATAAAGGTTTTGCCGATATCTGTTCCGGTGCCGGTGAGAAAAATTGCTTTGCTCATTTTTATTTTACACTTCCTTCCAGTATTCAGGAGTTACGTCACGTCCCATGTCAGCGAGCATCTTGCGGTCGCTTCGGATCGTCGCACATGCAACGGTGGTCAGCATGTTTCCGGTGATGGAAGCGGAAGCTCCGGCTTTGAAAGCAGTTTCTCCGTCGTTGGTGAGAAGTGCGCGTCCGGCAGCGAGACGGATGTTTGCCTCCGGGTTGATATAGCGGAAGAAGGCGATCGTACGCAGGATATCCGGCTCAGAAAGTTCCGGTAGATGTTCCAGAGGTGTTCCTGGGATCGGCATCAGAGCATTGATCGGGATGGAATCGATGCCAAGTTCAGCAAGGCTGATCGCCATATCCAGACGGTCTTCCCAGGTCTCACCCATGCCGATGATACCGCCGGAGCAGGCACACATGCCTTCGGCTTTGACTTTTTTGAGGGTCTCGATCTTCATGTCGTAGGTGTGTGTGGTACAGATATTCGGGAAATTTCTACGGGAGGTTTCGATGTTGTGGTGGTAGCTGGTCACACCTGCCTCGTGAAGACGGTGAAGTTGTTCGGCAGAAATAAATCCCATGGAAGCGCAGAGGTCAATCTTGCATTCTCTGTGCATGGTCTCGTAAGCATGGATTGCCTGGTCGAATTCTTTTCCTGTCAGAGCTTTTCCGGCGGTGACGATGGAAAAACGGTCGACACCTTCGGACTCATTCATCTTACAGGCTTCAAGGATCTTTTCCTCCGGAAGAAAATTGTAAACTTCGCAGGAAGTGTGGTGGTGTGCGGACTGTGCACAGTATTTACAGTCTTCCGGACATCTGCCGCTGCGTCCGTTGATGATTGAGCAGAGGTCTACTTTGTCTCCGATACAGGCTTCTCGAATGCGGTCTGCACCTTCACATAATTCATCCAGATCGCAGGTGAGAAAGAAGGAAAGATCATCCTCTCTTGTGATCCTGCGTCCGTCAATAATTTCCTGGGCTAAAGTAAGTGGGTTCATTTTGCTGTCTCCTCCGTATGTAATAAAGTTGTATTGGAATCAGAAAGGTACTGGATCACGACCGGACGAACACGTCTGGCAATGATGGCCCCAAGGATGCTTAAAGCGATGTCACCAGGTACTGCAAGAAGGAAGCAGTAGAGGATGAGCGGCCAGATTCCGATTGGTGTGTCGATCACATAATTGCAGATCACATAGTAGTAGATCATGCCGCAGGCATAGACGATCATAAGTCCAGCCAGGTTTGCGAGCAGGTAGCGGAAGATCGTCTTTTTCTTCAGATGTTCTGCGATACGTCCTGTCACGTAAGTTCCGAGGCAGAATCCAATGATATAGCCAAAACTCGGCTTAAAGACATACCAGAGACCGCCGCCCTCAGAGAAGATCGGAAGCCCTGCAAGCCCCAGAAGCATGTAGGCAACGACAGAGATTGTTCCACGTTTAGAACCAAGCAGCAGCCCTGCAAGCATCGTAAACAGATACTGCAAAGTAAAAGGAACCACCGGCACCGGGATCTTGATAAAAGCCCCCGCCGCAATCAGCGCAGTAAAAAGACTGCAGTAGATTAAAGTTTTCGTCTTTGACATTTGTAAACCTCCAAAATCTTTATGGTTTACAATTTTAAAAGAAAGAAAAGATAATGTCAACTAAAAAAATATAAAAGTTTACAATTGCATTTAGATTTAAAACAAGACCGTTTAATGCTGGGGACATGTGGGAGTGGTACTGATCTCTACGATTTTCTTCAGCACTTTTGGAATAGAAAACTGGAAAATCCTTGCATGCATCTGGGCGGTCATTCCGGTACTTAATGGAATCGTATTTCTGACTTCCCCGATCTATTCCCTGCATGAAGAAGGAGAGAAAGGACTTTCTATTAAAGAACTCTGCTCCATGAAGATATTCTGGGTCGTTATGCTGATGATGACCTGTGCAGTCTGTGGATTTTCTGTTGGAATTATGTGGCCGGGAACATTCAGCATTGCATCGGCATCCATCAGAGGTGGAGGTACGGCAATGTTTGCATTGCTTGCTCTTGCAGGAGACCTTGGCTGCTCCGGTGGTCCGACACTTGCAGGTTTTGTATCCAGCAGTGTGGGGAATAATCTGAGAATGGGAATTCTTGCGGCAATCGTATTCCCGGTGCTTTTACTTATGGGAATTCAGATATGTAAAAAGAGTCAGGAGAACTGAATAAAAGAGAAGCGTACATTATAAATGAATATGGAAAAAGGTCTGGACCTTTGAGAATGATACAGTTCCATGCTGCGTAAACAGGCAGAGAAAAACTGTAAATATTCCCGATGGGTACAGACCTTTTTGCTTTATAGGACATTACTGCATAGATATATTATTTCATGGAATCAATGGCTTTTTGTGCATGCTCCACATACATCCTGCGTATTCCAGGATATTCACCCAGTCCTTTGATGATCGGACAGACTTCAAATCCGGCATTTTCAAACTGACATACCCAGGAATCCGGAGAATCACCAGCCATATCATTGTGTGCATGATCGCCTGCTACGATCATAAAAGGTGTTACATAGATTTTGGATGGCTGGAAAGATGTTACTTCTTTTACCAGATCATGGATGGTTGGATCAGCTTCGACGGTTCCGATAAAAACATTGGCGTGGGCGGACTCTTTGAATTTCTGATCAAGTCCTGCATACACGGTGTTTACCTGATGGGTTGTTCCATGTCCCATGAATACAAGAGCTTCTGTTTCTTTCAGATCAGAAAATTCTGTTGTTACTGCGTTGATTGCCTGTGATTCATCTTTCGAATCTGCAAGAAGAGGAGTTCCAAATGCGATTTTGTCAAAAGATTCTTTATAAGAAAGAACTTCTTCTTTCATAATATTATTCTCGATACCGTCCAGGATATGGGTCGGCTGAACAACCACCTCCCGGATCCCGTCTGTGATCATTTGTTCAAGAGCTTCCTTTACAGTCGGAACCGTACAGTTATCTCTTTTTTTCAGAATTGAGATGATAAATTTACTGGTCCATGCACGATAGATCCGATGATCCTGAAAAGCGTTTCTAATGTCCTGTTCAATCTTCTCTATAGTGGCTTTTCGGGATGCTTCATAGCTGGTTCCGAAGCTCACGACCAGAATCGCTTTATCTGTCTGCTGATTCATAAAAAGTATTCTCCTAAGTATTTATTTTCGCGTACAAACGAATTATACAATACCGCGAAAAAAAGTTCAAATTTTTTCCAAAAACCTATTGACATTTCGGGTAAAAAGGAATAACATACTAAACATATCAAAGAGGTATGTTAATAAAAAACAGACACGAATAAATAAGTAAAAAGAAAGGCGGTAAACACCATGGCAAACATTTATAAAGGAACACTTGGACTGATCGGAAACACTCCACTTGTAGAAGTCACAAATGTAGAGAAGGAACTTGGTCTGGAAGCTACAATACTTGTGAAACTGGAATATTTCAATCCGGCAGGAAGTGTAAAAGACAGAATTGCAAAAGCAATGATCGAAGATGCAGAAGCCAGGGGACTTCTGAAAGAAGGAGCTGTAATCATTGAGCCTACATCTGGAAATACAGGTATTGGTCTTGCTTCTATCGCGGCAGCCAAAGGCTACAGAATCATTCTTACCATGCCAGAGACTATGAGCATTGAACGTAGAAACATCCTGAAAGCTTATGGTGCTGAACTGGTTCTGACAGAAGGTGCAAAAGGAATGAAGGGTGCTATCGCAAAAGCAGATGAACTTGCAAAAGAAATTCCAAACAGCTACATCCCGGGACAGTTTGTAAATCCGGCAAACCCGGCTGCACATAAAGCTACTACAGGTCCTGAGATTTGGAAGGATACAGACGGAAAGGTAGACATCTTCGTAGCTGGTGTCGGCACAGGCGGAACACTTACAGGAACAGGAGAATACTTGAAAGAGCAGAACCCGGATATTAAGATCGTAGCAGTAGAACCTGCAACTTCCCCGGTTCTTTCCGAAGGAAAAGGCGGCCCGCATAAGATTCAGGGTATCGGAGCAGGATTCGTTCCGGAAGTCCTGAACACACAGATTTATGACGAGATCATGCCAATCGACAATGAAGTATGCTTCACAACAGCAAAACTTCTTGCCAAGAAAGAAGGCGTTCTCGTAGGCATTTCCTCAGGAGCAGCTCTCTACGCAGCAATCGAACTTGCTAAACGTCCGGAAAACAAAGGAAAAACAATCGTAGCACTTCTTCCGGATACTGGTGACAGATATTACTCAACAGCGTTATTTACAGAGTAAGAAATTTCATAATTTCATATACAATAGACTACCGGAAGGAAGAGAAATCTTCCTTCCCCCACAAAAATCAAAAAAACAGAAAAGAGGATCAGATTCATGGGTGAAAAAATCACAAGAGAAAACAGAAAATTCAAATTTGAAACACTTCAGCTTCACGTAGGACAGGAACAGCCGGATCCGGTTACTGACGCAAGAGCCGTTCCAATCTACCAGACTTCTTCTTATGTATTCCGTAACTGCGATCATGCAGCAGCTCGTTTCGGACTGGCAGATGCAGGTAACATCTATGGTCGTCTGACAAACCCGACAGAAGATGTTTTTGAAAAAAGAATTGCAGCTCTTGAAGGTGGTACAGCTGCACTTGCAGTAGCTTCCGGTGCAGCAGCAATTACATATACAATCGAAAACCTTGCACAGAATGGAGATCATATCGTAGCAGCAAAGAATATCTACGGTGGAACAACAAACCTTCTGGAGCATACACTTCCGGCATACGGAATCACAACAACATTTGTTGATATCTTCAATCTTGAAGAGGTAGAGAATGCAATCCAGGACAACACCAAAGCACTTTACATCGAGACTCTTGGAAATCCGAACTCTGACGTTGTTGACGTTGAGGCATGTGCTGAGATCGCACACAGACATCAGATTCCGCTTGTTGTAGATAATACATTTGCAACACCATACCTTGTAAGACCAATCGAATACGGTGCTGATATCGTTGTTCATTCTGCAACAAAATTCATCGGTGGACATGGAACAACAATCGGTGGTGTCATCGTTGAAGGTGGTAAATTTGACTGGGAAGCTTCCGGTAAGTTCCCGTCTCTGACAGAGCCAAACCCGAGTTATCATGGAATCAGCTTTACAAAAGCATGCGGATCGGCTGCATTTGTTACAAAGATCCGTGCAATCCTTCTTCGTGATACAGGAGCAACTATTTCTCCAGTAAGCTCATTCATCTTCCTGCAGGGACTTGAAACACTGTCTCTTCGTGTAGAACGTCACGTAGAAAATGCTCTTAAAGTTGTTCAGTATCTGAATAATCATCCGCAGGTAGAAAAAGTTCATCATCCGTCTGTAACAGATGATGAAAGCCAGAAGGCACTGTATGCAAAATACTTCCCGAATGGTGGTGGATCTATCTTCACATTCGAAATCAAGGGAGATGCACAGACAGCCAAAGACTTCATCGACAACCTCGAACTGTTCTCTCTGCTTGCAAACGTAGCAGATGTTAAATCACTGGTTATCCATCCTGCAACCACCACACACAGCCAGTGCACAGAAGAAGAGCTTCTGGATCAGGGTATCAAACCGAACACAATCCGTCTTTCCATCGGAACAGAAAACATCGATGATATCATTCAGGATCTGGACGAAGCTTTCAAAGCAATCCAGTAATTGAAATTCTGTAAAAAAACCAGATATGGTCTCACTGCGTTGGTGGATCTGGCTGCTCAGCCGTCCACCACACCGGTAGCCCTGAAAACCATTGCTGAGAGAAATGACATTTCTCTCCAGTTTCTGGAACACATATTTGCCTCGTTCCGCAGAACAGGCATAGTAAAAAGTGTCAAAGGCTCCCAGGGAGGATATAATCTGGCAAAAGCTGCTGACGAGATTACGGTTGCATCTGTGGTGGAAGCACTGGAAGGCAGTTACCACCTTGAAGATGAGGATGTTCTGGCGGAAAACAGTTATAAAGGAATCTCTGATACGATTCAGAAACTGGTGGTGGATTCCGTCAACCAGGAACTCGATCAGATTCTGTCAAATTTAACTTTGGCACAAATGAGCGGATATTATTCCGATCACTATGATAAACAGGAAATGTACTATATCTGAATATTACCGGGGGTTAGAGACACAGGGCTGTCCTGACTTCCGGTTCTTTTTTTACTGAGATCTGTCGAAGGAAGGCAGAGAGAGGAAATACATATGTCAATCAAAAAGATCGCAGAAAAAGCAGGAGTATCTATATCAACCGTATCACGTATCCTGAACCGGCCGGATTACAAATGTTCAGTGCCTGGCCTCAGAGAAAAAGTCTGGTCAATTGCCATGGAAATGAATTATGTTCCAAATGAGGCGGCACGTAACCTGAAAAAGGGAACACAGGCAAAAGAAAGCAAAATCTGGTATATCAATGTCCTTATGACACGTACAGATGAATCCAGAACAGATCCTTTTTTTACAGAATTGCTCAGGGTTGTAGAAAGTGAGATACATGAACATAACTGTATTTTATCAAAAGTCTGGTATATGCCGCTTTTTTCTGATGATCGAAAATGCAGAAGAGAAAATCTTGACCAGATCATTCAGCGAATGTATACTGAGACAGAAGAAAATAAAGACGGACTGATCATCATTGGACGCTGTAATCCGCTTGCTTTGAAGAAACTGAATCAGAAATACAGAAGTGTTGTATCTGTTAATCGAAATTCTACAAATTATGAAGTTGATGAGGTTTTGTGCGATGGAAAGAAAATTGCACAGATGGCAGTTGAACATTTGATCTCGCTTGGTCATAGAAACATCGGATATGTAGGCGGCTGCAGAAATGAAGATCGTTATGTTGGTTATCTGGATACGTTGAAGAAAAATAACCTGGATGTCATACCGGAGTATGTAGTAGAAACAGATCAGACAGAGAGAGAAGGCTATGAGGCAATGGAGAAGCTTTTGAAATCTGAGGACTGTCCGACTGGCATTTACTGTGCAAATGATATCACGGCTGTGGGTATACTGAAATATCTCAGAAAGTGCAGAAATCTGTATTTTACTCCATCCATTATAGCCAGTGACGATATTGAAGAAGCGCAATTTACCAGACCAATGCTGACGACAGTTGGTCTTCCAAAAGAAGAAATGGGACGATTTGCCCTGTATCTGCTTCTGGACAGAATGAAAGGTGGCCATTCGGGAGTAGTCCGAATGGAACTATCCGGGAAACTGCTGGTAAGAAACAGCTGCTCTCATGTTTCGGAGAGCTTCTGGAGTGATTACTGTATATAAGAAAAGTATAAGGAAGATTGATATGTGTATTAGAACAATTGAAGAGTTACAGGAAGATACAAGAGAAAAGCAGATCATAGATATCCGTGATGCCGCGGATTTTGAGAAGGAGACTTATCCTGGTGCGGTCAATATTTACTGGGAGGAATTGGCAGCGCATATGGATGAAATACGTAAAGACTGTCCGGTTTACCTGCTTTGTTATACCGGTCAGAAGAGTGAAGAAATCGCAGAAGAGCTGACAGAACAGGGATATGAAATCTACAGCATCAAAAATGGCTATCGTGCATGGCTTAAGATGAAGCTCAGCAAAATGATGGCTGATCACAATGCAGCGGAACAGCGTACAAAGGACATTGAACGAAGCATTATCAAGAAATTCCGCAAACCTATCTGGAGACGGTTTACGAAGGCAATCAGAGAATATGAACTGGTGCAGGATGGTGATAAAATTGCAGTCTGCATTTCTGGTGGAAAAGATTCCATGTTGATGGCAAAGTTGTTTCAGGAGCTTTCCCGTCATGGAAAAAAGAATTTTGAAGTTGTCTTTCTTGTAATGAATCCGGGATACAATGAGATCAACTATCAGACGATCAAAGATAATGCACAGATCCTGAATGTTCCGATCACAGTATTTGAGTCGGATATCTTTAATATTGTAGCATCTGAGAAACAGTCACCGTGTTATCTCTGTGCTCGTATGAGAAGAGGTTATCTATACAGCAAAGCAAAGGAACTTGGCTGCAATAAGATTGCGTTAGGGCATCATTATGACGATGTTATTGAAACGATCCTGATGGGAATGCTTTACGGTGCACAGGTACAGACGATGATGCCGAAGCTTCACAGTACAAACTTTGAGGGAATGGAACTGATTCGCCCGCTGTATCTGATACGTGAGGCGGATATCATTCACTGGGCGAACTACAATGACCTTCATTTTATTCAGTGTGCGTGTCGTTTTACGGAGCATTGTGCTTCCTGTGGTGGTACGGAAAAAGGTTCCAAGCGTGCAGAGATCAAGGAATTGATTCACGAACTCGCTCAGAAAGATCCGGTAATTGAGTATAATATTTTCCGAAGTGTTGAGAATGTAAATCTGAATACAGTCATTGGGTATAAACAGGATGGTGTAAGACATAATTTCCTTGATACTTACGATGATGTGAAATAGCTTCCGGCAGGATTGCAGCTGTTATCATAAATGATGGCAGCTGCTTTTTTATATGCCTGTGCAAACGTTTTCTTATAAACATATTTAAAAACTATGTTTATTGGTATATAATGCCATTAACGTAAAACATACCAATTACATATGTTAACGAAATGATCATCCAACGGGAGTGGAATAAATGATAAAAAAGAAATTCAGAAACATCTGCCTGGTATCAGTACTTGGAATAGCTGCATTTGCCGGCGTCTGTTCTTACGATGCCGGTGCAGGTTCAAACATACATATCATCAATGTTTCTTATGATCCGACAAGAGAACTTTACGAGTCCTATAATGAGATTTTTAAGGAACACTGGAAAGAAAAAACAGGACAGGATGTTGATGTGATCCAGTCACATGGAGGCTCCGGCAAACAGGCACTGGAAGTGATCAACGGCCTGCAGGCAGATGTAGTGACACTTGCACTTGATTATGATATTGATGCAATCGAAAATGCCGGCATGATTCAGAGTGGATGGAAGGAAGAACTTCCTGATGACAGTGCTCCGTACACATCTACGATCGTATTTCTGGTACGGAAAGGAAATCCAAAGAATATCCAGGACTGGGATGACCTCATCCGAGACGATGTCGATGTGATCACTCCAAACCCGAAGACATCCGGCGGTGCACGATGGAATTATCTGGCAGCCTGGGCTTATGCTCAGAAAATATATAATAATGATGAAGAGAAGATGGAAGCATTTATAAAGAAATTATACCAGAATGTTTTGGTACTGGATTCCGGAGCAAGAAGTGCTACGACCTCTTTTGTAGAAAACGGGCAGGGAGATGTGCTGATTGCCTGGGAAAATGAAGCATTTCTTTCTGTAAAAGATGATCCGGATGAATTTGAGATCATTGCTCCGAGTATCAGTGTTCTGGCTCAACCGTCGGTAGCTGTTGTGGATGAGGTCGCAGAGAATCGTGGTACAGAAGAAGTTCCCAGGGAATATCTGAATTATCTGTATTCTGATGACGCACAGAGAATTGCAGCTGAGAATTATTATCGTCCGGTCAATCAGGAAATTTTGGAGGAATACAGTGATGTTTTTGATCTGAATATGGAACTGAAGACGATTGATGATTTTGGCGGCTGGCAGGAAGTGCAGCGGAAACATTTTGCAGATGGAGGAGTTTTTGACAGAATCTATGGAAACTAGAAGATGAGGAGTGGATATTATGAAAAAAAGCAAAAAAAGAGTGATACCGGGATTTGGACTGACGATGGGTGTGACAATCACTATGCTGAGCATTGTTGTTCTGATTCCGCTGGCGTCACTTGTAATCTATTCTTCCCAACTTGGGTTTAATGAATTTATTGAGGTTATAACCCGTAAAAGAATTTTATCCAGTTTTTATGTGAGTTTTATTACGGCTCTTGGAGCTTCTTTTGTAAATGCAGTGATGGGGCTGATCCTGGCATGGGTGCTGGTACGTTATGAATTTCCGGGAAAAAGGATCATGGATGGAATGATTGAGCTTCCATTTGCGCTTCCAACAGCAGTAGCAGGCATTTCTCTGACTTCCCTTACTTCGAATCAGGGATTGATCGGAAGCTTTTTTGCAAAGTTTGGAATTAAGATTGCCTATACAAAGCTTGGAATTACATTTGCACTGATCTTTGTGGGGATTCCTTTTGTAGCGAGAGCTGTTCAGCCGGTTCTTGAGAAACTGGATGGTTCTTATGAAGAAGCGGCAAGAGTTATGGGCGCAAAGCCAGCCTATATTTTTCGAAGAGTGATTCTTCCGGAACTTTTACCGCCGCTTTTGACTGGAACCGGACTTGCATTTGGACGATGCCTGGGAGAATATGGAAGCGTAGTATTTATTGCAGGAAACAGACCGTATGAAACAGAGATCACACCATTGATCATTATGTCTGAATTACAGGAATTTGATTATAAAAGTGCCACATCCATTGCACTGGTTATGCTGGTGGCTTCATTCCTGATTCTGTTTCTGATGAATCTGATGCAGGCACGCAATTCAAAAAGACTGAGAGGAGGCAATGCGTGATGGGTAAGAAAAAAGAATCAAAGCTGGTCAAATATCTGCTGATCGGAATCAGCATTCTCTTTCTTTTTGTTATGCTGGTGCTTCCTTTGATTGTAGTTGTAACGGAGGCATTGAAAAAAGGATGGCAGGTTTATGTGGAAGCGGTGACAGATTCTTTTACGATCGCTGCACTGATGCTGACGTTAAAAGCAACAGTCATTGCGGTATTATGTAACACTGTTTTGGGCTTATGTGCAGCCTGGGCAGTGACGCGATTTCAGTTTAAAGGGAAAAAATTTCTGATGACTCTGATCGATGTACCAGTCACGGTTTCGCCAATCATTGCAGGTCTGATCTATCTTCTTGTATTTGGAAAACAGAGCATTCTTTACCCGTATCTGCAAAAAGCAAATATCCAGATTGTATTTGCTGTTCCGGGAATCATTCTGGCGACTGTATTTGTAACATTTCCATTTGTTTTTCGTGAACTGCTTCCAGTACTGGAGTCGATTGGAACGGATGAGGAAGAAGCAGCAGCACTTATGGGAGCAAAAGGATGGACGATTTTTTCAAAAATAACATTTCCACATATCAAATGGGCGCTGTTGTATGGAATCGTACTCTGTACTGCAAGAGCCATGGGGGAATTTGGCGCAGTATCTGTACTGTCAGGTCATCTCAGGGGACTGACGAATACATTGCCGCTGCATGTAGAAATTTTATTTAATGAATTCCAGTATGTTCCGGCATTTGCTGTATCATCAATTCTGGTAATCATGGCAATTATTCTTCTGGTCATTCGAAGCATCATGGAGTATAAAGGCAAAAAAGAGGAGGAAGCATAATGTACGTGGAATTAAAAGATATCAATAAAACCTTTGGGGACTATAAAGCTTCAGATCATGTTTCCTTCGGAATTGAGAAAGGAAAACTGATCGGTCTGCTTGGACCAAGTGGAAGTGGAAAAACGACAATACTACGTATGATTGCGGGACTGGAACAGCCAGACAGCGGGGAGATCATTATTGACGGAAAAGTAGTGAATGATATACCGGCAAGCGAACGTGGAATAGGATTTGTATTTCAAAGTCATGCGTTATTTCGTTACATGACAGTTTATGACAATATTGCATTTGGTCTGAAAGTACAGAAAGCGGATAAAACCTATATTAAAAAAAGAGTAACGGAATTGATTGAACTGATCGGACTGAAAGGACTTGAAAAAAGATATCCAAGTCAACTTTCCGGTGGTCAGAGACAGAGAGTGGCTTTTGCGAGAGCTCTTGCACCAAATCCGCAGCTTCTTCTGTTGGATGAGCCGTTTGCAGCGATTGATGCAAAAATCCGACAGGAACTTCGTATATGGTTGAAGGATATGATTGAAAAACTTGGGATCACCAGTATTTTTGTTACGCATGACCAGGATGAGGCAATTGAAGTGGCAGATGAGATCATTATTACAAACCGGGGACATATTGAACAGAAAGGCAGCCCGGTAGAGGTATATCAGAGTCCTGAAACTGCTTTTAGTGCGTCTTTTTTTGGACAGGCGGCTACAGTCAGGGATTATCATGTCTTCAATTACTTTGAAGATATTCCGGGTGCAGAATATGCAATTGTACGTCCTGAGTTTGTAAAGGTGACCAGAAAAAATGAAGTACAGAAATACAAAAGTTCTGCATCGGAAGCAGATGTTGAACGTGTGGCCTTCAGAGGCAGTTATTTTGAACTTCAGCTGAAACTTGGAGAAGTTGTGCTGTCTGCAAGAAGAGGACTGGATGAACCCCTGGTCCGTCAGGGAGAAAAAGTGGATGTGTTTGTACAGCGGCTTTTTGTAATAAAAGAAAACAAAGTATATGCACTGGAGAACAGCTCTGCAAGAGAAGATTATCTTGTAATCTGATGATTGACACTTGTTTTCCCTATAACCTTGTGGTATAATAGGTTTATGGAGGAGATTTCATGAAGATATCAACGAGAGGACGTTATGCGATCCGCGTTATGCTGGATCTTGCAGAACATAATAATGGAGAGTATATTCCATTAATGGACATTGCGAAAAGACAGGAGATTTCTGAGAAATATCTCGAGTCCATTGTTTCTGTCTTGAGCAAACAGAAATTTGTCAAAGCGCTTCGAGGAAAAGGTGGAGGGTATCGCCTGGTCAGGACTCCTGCTGAATATACGATCGGAAGTATCCTGCGTATCACGGAAGGTTCAATGGCACCGGTTGCCTGTCTGGATGATCATCCGAATCAGTGCGAGAGAGCGTCATCCTGCAAAACACTGCAGATGTGGGAAGGTTTCTATAAGCTGCTCAATGAATATTTTGACGGAATTACTTTGGAAGACCTTCTGGAGCAGAGCACAGATACAGGAGACTATGTAATCTGATGAATAGCGCGGAACAAAGGGCAGATCAGAATAAGTAAAATAGCTGTCGGATCAAGAGAACAGAACTGTCAGAAGTACAGTGGCTGTTCTTTTTTTCTGCGTAATAAAGTTTAAAATTGTAAATTTATAGAAAAAATGGAAAAAAGCATACATTACCTATTGACATGGTATGTTTATAGGTATATAGTAATACCAACACAAATGAAAAGAAAAAAGGAGCACAGGAATGAAAGAATACGGTTTTAATACAACTTTGCTTCATGGGACAGAGGGTAACAATCCTCACGGTGCGACACAGGTACCGATCTACCAGTCCAGTGCATTCCGTCATGATACAGCTGAGGAACTTGAGAAAATCTTTTCAAATAAAATGGCTGGGTATTCTTACACAAGAATCAACAACCCGACGATAGAATCTTTTGAAAAAAGGATGGCAAAGCTTGAAGGCGGGATTGGAAGTGTGGCGTGTTCTTCCGGCATGGCGGCACTTAGCATGGCTCTTATGAATGTCCTTCAGAGAGGAGACCATGTTGTTGCAGCAGCTGGCTTATATGGAGGAACTGTGGAACTTCTGGATGAGCTGAAAGTATATGGTGTTACGACAACTTATGTAAAAGTCAATACACCGCAGGCTTTTGAGGCGGAAATCACCCCTGAGACCAGAGCTGTTTTTGCTGAGACAATCGGAAATCCGAAACTGGATGTCACGGATATTCAGGGAGTTGCAGAAATTGCACATAAATATGGAATTCCATTTCTTGTGGATAATACAGTAGCGACACCTTATCTGATCAATCCATTGAAACTTGGAGCAGATGTAGTTATTCATTCCTCTTCTAAATATATCAATGGAAGCAGTGATGCAATCAGTGGTATACTGATAAGCGGCGGAAAGTTTAAATGGGATGCAGATAAATATCCAGGAATGAAAGAATTCAAAAAGTTTGGACCTTTTGCTTATCTTGCTAAATTGCGAAACGGATTGTTTCGAAGCATGGGAGCCTGTCTGGCACCACAGAATGCTTTTCTCAATAATCTGGGACTTGAGACACTTGGTCTTCGAATGCAGCGCCACTGTAGTAACGCCATGGAGCTGGCGGAGTTTCTGAATGGATTAGGACACGGCATTACGGTTTCCTATCCGGGACTTAAGGAACATCCATATCATGAGATTGCGGCAAAACAGTTCCATGGTGGATTTGGAGCAATCATTACATTAAGAACAGAAAGCAAAGAAAGAGCTTTTCAGATATTAAATGAATTGAAAATTCCATGGCTGGTTTCCAATATTGGAGATACCAAGACACTAGTGATTCATCCATCGAGTACGATAGCAGCTCATTTGTCACAGGAGGAAAAAGAACTCTCAGGAGTTTATGATGATATGATTCGAATCAGTGTCGGAATTGAAGATATAGAAGATTTGAAAGAAGATTTCAAAAGAGTAATAGAAGGAGATGACGAAAATGGCAAAAGTTGATTACGCAACCTTAAAAAAAGGCGGATTTATGCGCCAGAAACAGAAAAATAATTTTTCACTCAGACTTGCCTGCGTTGGTGGAGCTCTTACGGCAGAGAACCTCAAAAAGATTGCGGAAGTTGCAGAAAAATACGGAGATGGATATGTTCATCTGACTTCCAGACAGGGAGTTGAGATTCCTTTTATTAAATTAGACGATATTGATGATGTAACAGCAGATCTTGCCAAAGGTGGATGTCGTCCGGGTGTCTGTGGACCGAGAGTCCGCACAGTAACAGCCTGTCAGGGCAATGCAGTCTGTCCAAGTGGAAATATCAACAGCTATGACATCGCAGTAAAATTAAACGAAAGATATTTTGGACGAGAACTTCCTCACAAGTTTAAATTTGGTGTGACGGGATGTCAGAACAACTGCCTCAAAGCAGAAGAAAATGATGTTGGAATCAAGGGAGCAGCACAGATCAGCTGGAAAGAAGATACCTGTATTCATTGTGGTGTCTGCGAAAAGGCATGTCGTGAAGAAGCAATTTCTTTCCAGGATGATAAACTGATCATCGATAATGAAAAATGCAACTATTGTGGCAGATGTGCAAAATCCTGTCCGGTAGATGCATGGGATGTAAATGAGGCATTTCTTGTATCATTTGGTGGTACTTTTGGAAATCATATCAGTAAGGGAAGAGAATTCCTTCCACTGATCACTTCTGAAGAGCAGCTGTTCCGTGTGACAGATGCAGCCATCCAGTTTTTTGCAGATCATGCAAATGCAGGAGAGCGATTCAAATTTACAATTGATCGAGTTGGAGAAGAAAAACTGTACGAAGTACTGAAAGGAGCTTATGATGGCTGATTATAAAATTGATGATACCGTAGATATTACGGATGTTGTATGTCCGGTAACATTTGTAAAAGCAAAGGTTGCGCTGGAGGAACTTGATGACGGACAGATTCTTGCTGTTCGTATGAATAATGGAGAACCGGTACAGAATGTTCCGAGAAGTATTAAAGAAGAAGGACATCAGATTCTGAAACTGGAAGACAATGGGGATGATACATTTACCCTGATCGTTAAGAAAGTAGAGGATGAATGATATGGCACTCAGAATCAATGCAGAGAATTTCGAAGAAAAAGTGTTAAAAGCAGATAAGCCGGTCCTCGTTGATTTTTACTCTGATACCTGTATTCCATGCAAACAGATGGCAGGAATACTTGGGGATATCGAAGATGAACATGAGGATACTGTTTATATTTACAAAGTGAACGTAAATTATGATAAGGCACTTGCTGAGCAATATAAGGTTATGTCTGTTCCGACGGTGATCTGTTTTGTGAACGGAGAACAGAAGGGGAAAGTAGTCGGACTGAAAGAACAGGAAGAAGTAGAAGCACTGTTTGAAGAATATCTTTGATAAGTTTATTTAATAAGTTTATGTGTGCGTGATCAAATATATAAAAGGAGAATAATCATTATGTTTATCAAAGTAGCAGGAGAAAAGAAAGAATATCCGGAAGGACTTACAGTTAAAGAACTGATTGAGAAAGAGGATGTAGAAACACCACAGTATGTTACAGTAACTATCAATGATGAATTCGTAGAAAGTGGAGCTTTTGAATCCACAGAAGTGAAAGACGGTGATGAAATCGAATTCCTGTACTTCATGGGAGGAGGAGCAAGATAATGGCATTTACGAATGAACAGTTAGAGCGTTATTCCCGTCATATCATCCTCAAAGAGGTTGGTGCCAAAGGACAGAAAAAACTCCTGAACGCCAGTGTACTGATTATTGGGGCAGGTGGACTTGGAGCACCGGCAGCTATGTATCTGGCGGCAGCAGGTGTAGGAACGATCGGAATTGCCGATGCGGATGAAGTTGATCTTTCCAATCTTCAGAGACAGGTTATCCATACAACAGCAGATCTTGGAAAAGCAAAAGTAAAGTCGGCAAAAGAAACCATGCAGGCAATCAATTCGGATGTCAAAGTAAATACATACCGCAAGTTCATCACATCCGAGAATATCATGGATATCATCAAAGACTACGACTTTATTATTGACGGAACCGATAACTTTCCGGCAAAATTCCTGATCAATGATGCCTGTGTCATGGCACAGAAACCATTCTCTCATGCAGGAATCATCCGTTTCAAAGGCCAGCTTATGACCTATGTTCCAGGAGAAGGACCATGTTATAGATGTATATTTAAAGATCCGCCGCCGAAGGACGCAGTACCGACTTGTAAACAGGCCGGCGTTATCGGAGCTATGGGTGGAGTCATCGGAAGCCTTCAGGCAATGGAAGCAATCAAATACATTATCGGCAAAGGAGAACTTCTCACAGGAAGACTTCTTACCTATGATGCACTGTCTATGACTTTCCGTACCATTAAACTTCCAAAGAACCATGACTGCCCGGTATGCGGAGACCACCCGACGATCACCAAATTGATCGATTACGAGCAGGCAGAATGCGACATGCATATGTAATATGGATTATAGATTATAGACTATAGCCTTACGTGTGCGAGATCAAATATTTCATCGAAGATACGCTCTCGCTGCCTTCGACTGGCAGCGGATACTAAGGGATTAAAAAACAATCCCTAAGTACCGGCCGTCTCAGAGCATCTTCTCTCGAAATATTTATCCGCACACTGTGAATACGCAGAGATAACAATTACACTAAGACAAATTGCACTAAAAGATATATTACAATGTTTCGGGAGCGGAGTCCTAGTAGTCCACGCGACCCTTTACGACGAACATATTTTCAATGCACAGTGTATGAATAAACAGATTCATAAGGGGATGATCTGAGACGGCCGGCACTTAGTGACCGTATTGTGGTCACTTAGTACCGTTGTCAGTCGAAGTCAGCGAGAGCGTGTCCCCGTTTGAACTGTTTATTCACACACGTCAGAGAAGAATATCGAGGAGCCACCTTATGAAATTATATTTAAAAAAATCACACTATAATACCATCCTGGAGCACTGCACCGCCGGCCTTCCAAATGAATCCTGCGGCCTCCTTGCAGGAACAGAAGAAGACGAAGAGATCACCGTCACGAAGGTCTATCTCCTCACAAATGTGGATGCCAGCAGAGAACATTTTTCCATGGATCCCAAAGAGCAGCTTGCAGCCCTCAAAGATGCCAGAGCAAACGGATACAAGATCATCGGAAACTTCCATTCCCATCCGGAATCCCCATCCCGCCCATCCGAAGAAGACAAACGCCTGGCATTTGACCCGACCATTGAATACCTTATCCTTTCCCTTATGGAAGAAGGAAATCCGGTACTCAAAGCATTCGGAATCGACAAAGAAAAAAATGTCACGATCCATGAGATCGAGATTACAGAATAAAGTAAGGAAGAAAAAACCATGAGCAAACCCTTACAGGTAAAACACTTACATACAGATGTCCTGATCATAGGCGGCGGAACTGCAGGCTGTTATGCCGCACTCACAATCAGCAGAAACTCTGGACTTAACATTCTTGTTGCAGAAAAGGCAAATATCAAACGAAGCGGCTGTCTTGCAGCAGGTGTCAACGCGATCAATGCCTATATTGTAAAAGGCCGCCGACCACAGGACTACGTAGATTATGCAACTAAAGATGCGGCAGGAATCGTCAGAAACGACCTCCTTCTGACAGCCGCAGAAGAATTTAACGAAGTAACGGCAGATATGGAAAAACTTGGTCTCGTGATCCTTAAAGATGAAAACGGAGACTATGTGGCAAGAGGAAACCGTAACATTAAGATCAATGGCGAAAACTTCAAACCACTTCTTGCGGATGCCGTATATAAAAGTAAAAACGTAGATGTTCTCAACTACGTAAACATCACAGACCTTCTTACGGAAAATGGAAGAGTCTACGGAGCTGTCGGTTTTTCCATCATGGAAGAAACTGCCTATGTGATCCATGCGAAAGCTGTTCTGATCGCAACAGGCGGAGCTGCCGGTCTCTACAAACCAAACAATCCGGGATTTTCCAGACATAAAATGTGGTATCCTCCATTCAACACAGGAGCCGGATACGCAATGGGAATCCGTTCCGGTGCAGAAATGACAACCTTTGAGATGCGTTTTATCGCACTTCGCTGTAAAGATACGATTGCTCCGACAGGAACCATCGCACAGGGCGTGCAGGCAAAGCAGGTCAACTCCAAAGGCGAAGTCTACGAGCATATTTATGGTCTAACTACCAGCCAGCGTGTGTATGGAACCGTCAAAGAAAACCAGCTTGGTCATGGCCCGTGTTACCTTAAGACTTCCGGTATCACATCCGAACAGGATCAGGATCTTCTCAAAGCATACCTGAACATGGCACCGAGCCAGACCCTCAAATGGATCGAGAGCGGCAAGATGCCGAGCGAACAGGACGTAGAGATTCAGGGAACAGAACCGTACATCGTAGGTGGTCATACAGCCAGTGGATTCTGGGTAGATACCAGAAGAGAGACTACCATCCACGGACTTTATGCAGCCGGTGATGTGGCAGGCGGATGTCCTCAGAAATATGTAACCGGTGCTCTGGCAGAGGGCAAGATCGCCTCTCTCGCAATCATCGAACAGTTAAAAGACGATCACAGTGAAGAAACATCCGAAATCGAAAAACAGGCACAGATGATCCTTGCTGACTACGAAGAGATCCGCAATGGAGAAAACGGTCTGTTTACCATCGACGAACTGGAAGAAGCCATGCAGAAAGTCATGGACGAATATGCAGGTGGAATCGCCAGTAACTATCAGTTCAATGAGAAACAGTTAAATCTTGCAGAAGAAAAAATTACAAGATTAAGTGAACTGGCAGATCAGGTCGGTGCAGAAGATATGCATGAACTTCTTTTTGCATACGAATTAAAAGAAAGACTTCTTGTCTGTCAGGTGCTGATCGAGCATCTTAAGAATAGAAAAGAAACCAGATGGCATTCTTTCAATGAGAATCTAGATCATCCGGAAACAGACCAGAAGTTTGAAAAATATGTAAATTCCAGAATGGAAGACGGAAAGATCCGTATTCTGTTCCGGGATCTGGTAAAGGGGGATACTTATGAGCATACGAATTCGTGAAGAGCGATGTGTCGGCTGCGGTAAATGTCAGGAAGTATGTCCTGGTACCCTGATTCAGATCATAGACAGAAAAGCAGTCATGAAATACCCGAAAAACTGCTGGGGCTGCGTTTCCTGCGTAAAAGAATGTAAGGCAGGAGCCATTGAATTTTATCTTGGCGCAGATATCGGTGGTATGGGTGGAACCATGAATGTTACCCAGAAAGGTGATCTCCTCAACTGGAACATCACCAGATCTGACGGCAGTGAACTGGTCATCAGCGTTGACCGGCGAAATTCCAATAAATATTAGTACAGGAGTAGAACTATGAGCGGATTATCACATTTAGATGAACTGGAAGCAGAAGCAATATATATTATCCGGGAAGTGGCAGCAGAATGCGAAAAACCTGTTATGCTTTATTCCATTGGAAAAGACAGCTCAGTGATGCTTCATCTCGCACTGAAAGCTTTTTATCCGGAAAAACCACCTTTCCCGTTTTTACATGTAAATACAACCTGGAAATTCAAGGAAATGATCGAGTTTCGTGACAAGACAGCAAAAGATCTTGGAATCGAAATGCTGGAATATATCAATGAGGACGGTGTGAAGCAGGGAATCAACCCATTTGACAACGGATCCGCTTATACTGATATCATGAAAACACAGGCTCTGAAGCAGGCCCTCAACAAATACGGATTTACCGCAGCATTCGGAGGCGGCCGTCGTGATGAGGAAAAGAGCCGTGCCAAAGAGAGGATCTTTTCTTTCCGTAATGAAAACCACGCCTGGGATCCGAAGAACCAGAGACCGGAGATGTGGAAACTTTACAATACAGAGATCAACAAAGGCGAGAGTATCCGTGTTTTCCCAATCTCCAACTGGACAGAGAAAGATATCTGGCAGTACATAAAAAGAGAAAATATTCCGATCGTGCCTCTTTACTTTGCAAAAGAGCGTCCGGTAGTATATCGTGACGGAAACATCATTATGGTGGATGATGACCGTATGCGTCTCAAACCTGGCGAGAAACCGGAAATGAAAAAAGTCCGTTTCCGTACCCTGGGCTGTTATCCACTGACCGGCGGTATCCTTTCTGATGCAGATACCCTTGATGCGATCATCGATGAGACATTAAGTTCTGTTGAATCTGAGAGAACCAGCCGAATCATTGATTCTGACGGCGGTGCAGCCAGCATGGAAAAGAGAAAGAGAGAGGGGTACTTTTAGATGAGTGGTTTACTGAAATTTATTACCTGCGGTAGTGTGGATGATGGAAAATCTACACTGATCGGACATATACTTTACGATTCCAAGCTGCTTTATGCAGACCAGGAAAAAGCCCTGATCCTTGACAGTAAGGTAGGATCCAGAGGCGGTGCGATTGACTATTCACTTCTTCTGGATGGTCTGATGGCAGAGAGAGAACAGGGCATCACTATTGATGTTGCCTATCGCTATTTTACAACAGATAAGAGAAGCTTCATCGTTGCAGATACACCGGGACATGAAGAATATACAAGAAACATGGCAGTTGGTGCTTCTTTTGCACAGCTTGCAATCATCCTTGTCGATGCAAAACAGGGTGTTCTGGTACAGACAAGACGCCACAGCCGTATCTGTGCCCTGATGGGAATCCATCACTTTGTATTTGCAGTCAACAAGATGGACCTTGTAGGCTACAGCGAAGAAAGATTCAATGAGATTGTAAAAGACATCAATGAACTTTCAGAAAATCTTGGACTTCAGGATGTTGTGATCATTCCGGTCAGTGCAACAGAAGGAGACAATGTAACTGTAAAATCTGAGAACATGCCTTGGTATACAGGCAAAACACTTTTGGATCATCTGGAAACAGTCGATGTGACAGAGACAGAGAGCGAAGCAGGATTCTACATGCCGGTTCAGAGAGTCTGCCGTCCTAACCACGAATTCCGTGGTTTTCAGGGACAGATTGAAAGTGGTAAGATCAAAGTCGGACAGACTATCACCACGCTTCCAAGCAATGAGACTGCAACGGTAAAATCTCTTCTGAACGGAAGTACTTCCGTAGAGGAAGCAGTAACAGGACAGGCAGTAACGATCCAGCTTGATAAAGAAGTAGATGTCAGCCGAGGCTGCGTACTCACTGACCAGGCCCGGCTCTCCGTAGCAAAAAGCTTTACTGCAACACTTCTCTGGATGGATGACAGTAAGCTGACACTTGGAAAAGAGTATCTGGTCAAACTGGGAACCAAGAGAATTCCTGGATTCATCCGTAGCATTAAATATAAAATCGATGTCAATACAGGTGAACATATCTCAGCAGATCATATTGAGAAAAATGAGATTGCTCTGTGTGAGATCGAACTGGCTGAGAAGATCGTTCTTGACGAGTTTAAGAAACACAAGACACTTGGCGAGATGATTCTGATCGACCGCGTAAGCCATATGACATCTGCCTGTGGTGTGCTTGAAACAGTAGAAAATGACGGAGAGAAACCATATTTCCAGAAAGATGACATCAAAGTCGGTGGTTATGTATTTGAAGAATTTTATTTTAATCTTGAAAATGCGATGATGTCCAAAGCTGGTTCTGATAAGAAGACTTATCATGTCGGTGACGAAGTGCCGGCTGTTGGGGACAGCTTCAAATATCCAGAATATTTTGATATTCTTTCTGTAGAGGATGGCGCAGCAGTTTTGATCCGCGATGGCAAGGTGGAAGATATTCAGAAGATTGAAGACTATCGTTATGTGGGACTTCCGGTTGTAGATGAGAGAGGAATGGCATTGCTTGTGAAGAGCAGAGCGGATCTTGAAAAATTCCTTGCGGAAGCAAAAGAGGTTACGGTAGAGAAACGCTCTGAGGTACACAATAAATGGTTTAGATTTGAAACATACAGGAAGGTTGTTTGTATGGACAACTTTTGGGTAATTTAAGGGTACTTCCTTAATAGGTTTGTGTATTAAAAATTATAATAATACATAACGGTATAATAAACAGAATGATAATTTTGTAAAAACACAATAAAAAAGATTTAACCTCTTTTTTATTGTGTTTTTTGATTATCTGTGGTATATTTATTTCAGATAAAAAATAATTCATGCCGAGACAGGAGAGCATATTGGAAACAGTGGATCGCTGTTTTACTTGTGCTCATTTTTTTTGCAAAGAACAGTGGGGAAGGAACTTAAGATGGAACGTATATTCTGGGAGGCAGTAGAAGAAAACCCAATCATAGCAGCAGTGAAAAATATGGAAGATCTGGAGAAGTGTTGCAGCCTTTCAGATATACATGTGGTGTTTATTTTATTTGGAGATATCTGTTCTATTGCCGACATTGTACAAAAGGTTAAAGAAGCGGGTAAGATTGCGATGATCCATGTTGACCTGATCGGAGGATTAAGTACGAGAGAAATTGCTGTTGAATTTTTAAAGAATAATACAGAAGCTGATGGAATCATTACGACAAAGCCGGCATTGGTCCGAAAGGCCAGAGAACTTTCTATGTATACGGTACTTCGTTATTTCCTTTTGGATTCGATGGCATACGAGAATATTCTTTCACAGCAGCACAGTGTACATCCTGATTTCATTGAAGTTCTTCCAGGTGCAATGCCAAAAGTCATACATAGACTGTGTGCTGAAATCAAAGTGCCTGTGATCGCCGGAGGTCTGATCACTGACAAAGAATCCGTGATGGGAGCTCTTACTGCCGGAGCGACAGCCGTCTCTTCAACCAATCATAAAGTGTGGAATTTGTAATTCGAATACACTTTTAAAAGGGAGGTTTTTATATGAACAAATATATTATGGCGCTGGATGCGGGGACAACCAGCAATCGTTGTATCTTATTTAACGAAAAAGGAGAAATGTGCAGCGTGGCACAGCGTGAATTTCACCAGTATTTTCCGAAGCCAGGCTGGGTAGAGCATGATGCGGATGAAATCTGGGCAAGCATGCTTGGTGTAGCAGTTGAAGCGATGAATATGATTGGAGCAGAGGCACGCGATATTGCGGCAATTGGTATTACGAATCAGCGTGAAACCGCAATTGTCTGGGATAAAAACACCGGTGATCCAATCTATCATGCAATCGTATGGCAGTGCCGCAGGACATCTGAGTATTGTGATTCTCTGAAAGCAAAGGGACTCACCGATAAATTCCGTATGAAGACCGGGCTGGTGATCGATGCGTATTTTTCAGCAACTAAGGTAAAATGGATTTTGGATAATGTACCGGGAGCCAGAGAAAAAGCAGAACGTGGAGACCTTCTTTTCGGAACAGTCGAAACCTGGCTGATCTGGAAACTGACCAAGGGTGCAGTACATATTACAGATTATTCCAACGCATCCCGAACAATGTTGTTTAATATCAATACGCTGCAGTGGGATGATGAAATACTTGAAGAACTGAATATCCCCAAATCTATGCTTCCGACACCAAAACCGTCCAGTTGTATTTATGGTACGGCAGATCCTTCTTTCCTGGGAGGACCAATTCCGATTGCAGGAGCTGCAGGAGACCAGCAGTCTGCATTGTTCGGACAGACTTGTTTCCAGCCAGGCGAAGCAAAAAATACATATGGTACCGGCTGCTTTCTTCTGATGAATACGGGTGAGAAACCTGTTTTTTCCGAAAATGGACTGGTTACGACAATTGCCTGGGGCCTGGATGGCAAAGTGAATTATGCGTTGGAAGGTTCGATTTTTGTTGCAGGAGCTGCAATCCAGTGGCTTCGAGATGAAATGCGTCTGATTGATTCTGCTGAGGATTCGGAATATATGGCAAAGAAAGTCAAAGATACAAATGGTTGTTATGTTGTGCCAGCTTTTACCGGGTTGGGAGCTCCACACTGGGATCAGTATGCGAGGGGGACGATCGTTGGAATTACCCGTGGGGTAAATAAATATCACATCATCCGTGCGACGCTGGACTCTCTTGCATATCAGGTAAATGATGTGCTGCAGTCCATGAGAGCAGATTCCGGTATTCAACTGGCTTCACTTAAGGTAGATGGAGGAGCCAGTGCGAATGACTTTTTGATGCAGACGCAGGCAGATATCATTAACGCTCCGGTCAATCGTCCACGATGCGTAGAGACAACGGCCATGGGTGCTGCTTATCTGGCAGGGCTTGCTGTCAAATACTGGACCAGCAAGGAAGAAGTCCTTCAGAATTGGGCAATTGATAAGACCTTTATCCCAGAGATCACAGATGAAGCGCGAAGTAAACGCATTTGTGGATGGGAGAAAGCAGTCAAATATGCCTACGGATGGGCACGTGATGAAGAAAACTGATTACAAAAATAAAAATATATGATGGCATGAGAGAAGAGAGCCTGACATTAGATCCATGATACATGGGTTTATTTGTCGGGCTTTTTCTTATATAGAATTCAACAATGAGGAGGAAAATAAAAATGGAAAAATATGATGTGATCATTATTGGTGCTGGAGTTACCGGTACGGCAGTTGCAAGAGAACTGTCCCGTTATCAGATAAAAACCTGTGTACTGGAAAGAGAGGAAGATGTATGTTGTGGAACTTCCAAAGCAAACAGTGCGATCATCCATGCCGGTTACGATGCAGAACCGGGAACTTTGAAAGCAAAATTAAATGTAAGAGGAAATCTGCTGATTGGAGAACTGGCTGAAAAATTGGATTTTCCATTTAAACGGAATGGTTCACTTGTGCTATGTCTGGACGAAAAAGACTATCCAAATCTACAGAAGCTTTATGAAAAAGGAATTACAAATGGGGTAAAGAAGCTTCGGATTTTGAATCATGATGAAGTGCTGGAGATGGAACCAAATGTGTCTGAAAATGTGTACGCAGCCCTGTACGCGCCAACCGGTGGAATTGTGTGTCCGTTTAATATGACGATTGCTTTTGCGGAAAATGCCTGTGTCAATGGAGTGGAGTTTCGTTTTGATACAGAAGTATTAAACATTTCACGGATTTCTTCTGGTACAGAGAACTGGAAAATTGAAACAACCAGTGGTACTTATGAAACAAAATGTATTATTAATGCAGCTGGAGTCTATGCTGATCGTTTTCATAATATGGTCAGCGAAAAGAAAATTCATATTATACCACGTAAAGGTGAATACTGTCTCCTTGACAAAAGTGCGGGCAGCCATGTGAGTCATACAGTTTTTGCACTCCCGGGAAAATTTGGCAAAGGTGTTCTGGTTACGCCTACTGTTCATGGAAATCTGCTGATTGGTCCAACTGCACAGGATATTGAAAATAAAGAAGGAACAAATACAACAAGAGATGGGCTGGATCAGGTATTTATCAAATCCTCCAACAGCGTCAGAAATATTCCGACAAGACAGGTGATCACATCTTTTGCAGGTCTTCGAGCCCATGAAGACGGAGATGATTTTATTATTGGAGAAACGGAAAAAGATTTTATAGACTGTGCCGGAATTGAATCCCCGGGATTATCCAGTGCACCGGCAATCGGAGAAATGGTTGCAGATATTCTTAAGAAAAAATATGACCTGAAAGAAAAAGAAAACTTTGTATCAACAAGAAAAGGTATTGCTGACCTGAATGCAATGTCGCTTGAAGAGAGAAACGAATATATTCGTCGCAATCCGGCTTATGGAAATATTATTTGCCGATGTGAAATGGTAAGCGAAGGGGAAATTATTGATGCGATCAAAAGACCTGTTGGAGCCAGATCCCTTGATGGTATCAAACGACGTACCAGAACAGGCATGGGACGATGTCAGGCAGGCTTCTGTTCACCGAGAACAATGGAAATTCTTGCGAGAGAACTTGAAACTCCAATTGGAAAAATCACAAAATGTGGCGGAGATTCCAGAATCATTGAAGGCGTAAATAAAGATTCATTTCAGGAGGGAAATAAATGAAAACATATGATATTGTAATCATTGGTGGTGGCCCGGCAGGATTGTCGGCAGCTGTTGCAGCACGAAAGAATGGAACAGAAAGTATTTTGATTCTTGAAAGAGACAAGGAACTCGGAGGAATTCTGAATCAGTGTATTCACAATGGATTTGGTCTTCATACATTTCAGGAAGAACTGACAGGACCGGAATATGCAGGACGTTTTATCACACAAGTTATTGAATTGGGAATAGAGTATAAATTACATACTATGGTCATGGATATCAGTGCCGACAAGGTTGTAACGGCAATGAACCGTGAAGACGGTATGTTTCAGATCCAGGCAAAAGCAGTGATTCTTGCAATGGGATGCAGAGAACGTTCCCGGGGAGCACTTAATATTCCGGGATACCGTCCGGCAGGCATTTTTTCGGCAGGAACTGCGCAGCGTCTTGTTAATATCGAAGGATATCTTCCAGGACGCAAAGTTGTGATTCTTGGATCAGGTGATATTGGTCTGATCATGGCAAGAAGAATGACTCTGGAAGGTGCAGAAGTAAAAGTTGTAGCAGAACTGATGCCATATTCCGGTGGATTGAAGCGAAATATTGTACAGTGTCTGGATGATTTTGGAATTCCGCTGAAACTTAGCCATACTGTAATCGATATAAAAGGAAAAGAAAGAGTGGAGGGTATTACTCTTGCAGAAGTAGACAAGTCTGGTAAGCCAATTCCAGGAACAGAGGAAGAATATGAATGTGATACGCTGCTTCTTTCGGTTGGTTTGATTCCGGAAAATGAAATTTCACGTGGAATGGGAGTTGAACTGAATCCGGTCACTTCAGGCCCAAGGGTAAATGAAAGCCTGGAAACAAACATGGAAGGTGTTTTTGCATGTGGAAATGTGCTTCATGTTCATGATCTGGTGGATTTTGTATCGGAAGAGGCTGCAGCTGCCGGACGGAATGCATCCATGTATGTTCGGAGAAAAGAGAATGCAGGTGAATCCTATAAAGATGCACGAGAAATACTTTTGGTGCCAGAAGCAGGAGTAAGATATACGGTTCCTTCCGTGATTCGCATAGAACATATGGCAAAAGAGCTGACAGTTCGTTTCCGCGTCGGCGGAGTATATAAAAACTGTTATATCAGCTGTTATTTAGGTAAAGAGAGAATTATCCACAGAAAACGTCCGGTAGTGGCACCTGGTGAGATGGAACAGATCAAACTGACAAAAGAACAGCTGCTGGGATATCCATATGCAGATAAAATCACACTTAAAATTGAGGAGGCATAGAGTATGGAGACGAGAAATCTGACATGCATTGGCTGTCCAATGGGCTGCCCGCTTACAGTGAAAATAGAAAATGGAACCGTATTAAGTGTAGAAGGAAATACCTGTAAAAGAGGTGCAATATATGGAAAGAAGGAGGTAACAGATCCGACTCGTATTGTAACAACAACCGTTCACGTATCTGGTGGTGTTGAAAATATGGTATCTGTCAAAACACAGAGCGATATTCCAAAAGATAAAATTTTTGACTGTATTCATGCACTTAAAAATATTACTGTTTCTGCACCTGTGCATATCGGAGATGTGATTCTTAAAGATGTTGCACATACAGGTGTCGCCATCATCGCAACTAAAAATGTCGAGTAAATCCATTCAATTCCATTGACAATCCAGCATGAAAAGTCTATCATAAAAACAGTATGTTTTCCTGAAAATCCACCTCAGACAGGGGTGGATTTCGTTCAGGAAAGGGTATCATACATCAACAAAGGAGAATTACATATCATGACAATATCCATGATAGGCATCGATCATGACAGAGCGCCCGTAGATATCCGGGCTTTGTTTGCGTTTACAAAGAAAAATGCCGGTGAAGCAATGGAAAAATTCAAAGAGACAGCAGGAATCCATGGCTGTATCATACTTTCAACCTGCAATCGTCTTGAAATTTGGGCAAGCCACGAAGACGACCAGGAACTTTCTCTTTACCAGTGCCTTTGCCAGCTTAAAAATATACAGGATGATTCTTATGAATCTTATTTTGTTTCAAGAACAGACCGTGAGGCTGCAGAACATCTTTTTTATCTGGCAGGAGGACTGAAATCTCAGATTCTGGGTGAAGATCAGATCCTGACGCAGATTAAAGATGCACTGAACCTTGCAAGGGAACATTTTACGACAGATAGTACACTGGAAGTCCTTTTTCGCATGGCTGTTACAGCCGGAAAGAAAATCAAGACAGAAGCACCACTTGCACATGGAAATCCATCGGTTATCCATCAGGCGGTCAGTCACCTGAAAGAGCAGGGATATGATATGCATGGAAAAATCTGCATGGTGATCGGAAATGGTGAAATGGGAAAAGTTGCAGCGCAGACTTTGCGGGATGCAGGGGCAAATGTAACGGTAACTGTCCGTCAGTACCGCAGTGGTATGGTGAGTATTCCGATAGGATGCAGCCGCATTCATTATGGAGAACGCATGAACTTTTTGCCAAACTGCGATATTGTAGTCAGTGCGACCGCCAGCCCGAATTTTACTTTGCGGGAAGAATTGTTCCGGGACATTACGATCCGGAAGCCACTTTTGCTTTTGGATCTTGCGGTTCCGAGAGACATTGAACCATCTCTGGGCAGAAAAGAAAATATTACGCTTTATGATATGGACAGCTTCCATACAGAAAAACTGTCACCGGAAGCCAATGAGAGTCTGGTCAGGGCAGCTGCAATCGTAGAAGAACAGATGGCTGAATTTTTTCAGTGGCTGGATGGAAGAGATGTAATTCCGAGAATTCAGGAGATTAAGGCAGAGGCTGTTCAGGATCTGAATCTCCGTATTGAAAAGATACTCAAAAAGACACCTATGCAGGAAGAAGACAGAGTGCAGCTTCTCGAGGCAGTGGATACCGCAGCAGGAAAAGTTGTCAATAAAATGATCTTTGGGCTCAGAGACAGCCTGAATCAGGAAGCTTTTCTGGAATGTGTGGCAGGATTGGAGAAAGTATATGAAGAATAAACGATATTTTCCGATGTTTATTGATCTGTCCGATAAAAAGATTGTTGTAGTTGGTGGCGGAAATATTGCGACCAGGAGAATAAGGACATTGCTGCAGTTTACAAGAAATATTACGGCAATTGCACCGAAATCGACTATGGAGCTGCAGGAACTTGGCAAAACCGGTTATGTCAATCTGATTACACGTCCGGTAAAAAGGTCAGATTTTGATATGGCATATATGGTGATCGCAGCTACAAACGACTGGAAATTAAACGATGAGATATACCGCGTCTGTAAAGAAGAGGGAATTTATGTCAATGTTGCAGACGATAAGAGTAAATGCGATTTCTATTTCCCGGGTATTTATATGAAAGATGAAGTTGTGATCGGAATTACCGCCAGTGGCCTGGATCACAGCAGAGCCAAAAAAGTCCGCTTGGCAATTCAGGAAGCAATGGAGGCATCAGATGATACAGACAACAGCGAAGAATAAAGTTATTATCGGAAGCAGAGAGAGCCGTCTTGCTGTTTTACAGAGTGAGATGGTACGTGATTACATAAAAGAACAGCATCCGGGACTGGATGTTGAAATTCTTACAATGAAAACAACTGGAGACAAAATCCTTGACCGGACACTTGACAAAGTTGGCGGAAAAGGCCTTTTTGTAAAAGAACTGGACAAGGCATTGCTGGAAGGCAGAACAATGCTGTCTGTGCACAGTCTGAAAGACATGCCGATGGAAGTTCCGGAAGACCTGCCACTGCTTGCTTTTTCCAGAAGAGAGGATCCGAGAGATGTTCTGGTGCTGCCGGAGGGTGCAGCCAGCCTGGATCCTTTGAAACCTCTGGGCTGTTCCAGTCTTCGTCGCACTTTGCAGCTGCAAACAATTTATCCGGATATGAAAGTGAAAAGTATCAGGGGAAATCTTCAGACAAGACTGCGTAAGTTGGATGCAGGAGAATATGCGGGGCTGATCCTTGCGGCAGCAGGCCTGAAGCGTCTGGGCCTGGAAAAAAGAATTCATCGTTATTTTTCAGCAGATGAGATTCTTCCGGCAGCCGGACAGGGGATTCTTGCCGTACAGGGACATAAAGGCCTGAAATATGAATATCTGAGTGGATATAAGGACGAGGATGCATGGATAGCAGGCACTGCAGAAAGGGCTTTTGTCAGATATCTGGACGGAGGCTGTTCCTCACCGGTTGCTGCATTTGGTATTGTGGAAGGTGAGGAGCTGTTTCTTCGAGGACTTTATTACAGGGAAAAAGATGGCAGATATTTTAAAGACAGTATCCGAGGATCAAAGACAGAAGCAGCCCGCCTGGGGATGTGTCTGGCCGAACGAATGAAGCGTGAGCATGAAGAACAGGAGAACGACAAATATACAGGAGGAGAGCCAGTATGAAAAAAGGAAAAGTGTGGCTTGTGGGAGCCGGACCGGGTGATATCGGGCTTTTCACACTGAAAGGTATGGAAGTGCTTCAGCAGGCGGAGGTCGTGGTATATGACAGCCTGGTGGGGCAGGGGGTCCTTGCAAAAGTGCCGACCACGGCTCGTCTGATCGATGTAGGAAAACGTGCTGATAAGCATACGATGCCACAGGAACAGATCAATCAGGTATTGCTTGAAGAAGCGCAGAAAGGTCAGCGCGTGGTTCGCTTGAAAGGAGGAGACCCGTTTCTTTTTGGAAGGGGTGGAGAAGAACTGGAACTTCTGACTGTAAATGGTATTCCATATGAAATCGTTCCAGGTGTGACTTCATCCATTGCAGTTCCTGCATATAATGGAATTCCGGTAACGCACAGGGATTTTTGCTCTTCTGTGCATATTATTACCGGACACAGACGTGCCGGAAAGGAATACGATATAGATTTTAAAGCTCTGGTCAATACAAAGGGAACTCTGGTATTTCTGATGGGTATTGCGGCACTGTCAGATATTTGTTTTGGTTTACTTGAAGCTGGAATGGATCCGGCTATGCCGGCGGCCGTTCTCCAAAAGGGAACTACGGCAGATCAAAAGAGGGTGGTGGCAACCGTAGCAACTCTGAAGGAGGAAGTAGACCGCCAGGGAATAGAAACACCGGCGATCATTGTTGTCGGAAAGGTATGCAGACTTGCAGATGAATTTGGCTGGTATGAAAAACTTCCTCTTGCAGGATGGAAAGTTCTTGTAACCCGTCCAAAGGGGCGTAGTTCACGAACCGCGGAGGAATTGCGCAGAAGGGGCGCGGAAGTTCTGGAACTTCCATCAATTCGAACAGTTCCGCTTGAAGATCAGAGTACACTTGTTCATGCATTTGAGGAAATTTCTTCTTACCAGTGGATCGTATTTACCAGTCCGACCGGAGTGGAAATCTTTTTTGATGAGCTGAAAAAAGCACATAAAGATATTCGCAGCCTGGCAGGAGCACAGATTGCTGCAATCGGTCAGGGCACGGCAAAAGTTCTGGAAGACAGGGGCATTCTTGTTGATCTGATTCCGGAAGTTTATGATGGCGAATCACTTGGCGAAGCACTGGCAGTGAAACTTCATGGAGGAGAGAAGATTCTTCTGCCGAGGGCGAGAAAAGGCAATCAGAAACTTGTAAAGATTCTTAAGGAACAAGGCGGACAGGTCAGTGATATTCCAACCTATGATACAGTATATGAGAAAAGCAGTCTGATCCATATTGACAGGGAAATTGAAAGTGATTCCATAGACTGTGTAGTATTTACAAGCGCATCTACTGTAAAAGGATTTGTAGAGAGTACCGGGCTTTTGGATTACTCCAAAGTTACTGCGGCATGCATTGGAAAACAGACAAAAGCTGCGGCAGACGATTATGGAATGCAGACATATATGTCAGAAAAAGCAACCATTGATTCGCTTGTAGAACTGGTTGTTAAAATAAAAAACAGATAAGGTAAACAAATAAGGAAGAGGTGCATTAAAATGGATCTGATTCAGAGACCAAGAAGACTTCGTGGAAGTGAAACATTACGTAAAATGGTAAGAGAAACAAGAATTGATAAATCATCGCTGATCTATCCGCTTTTTGTAAAAGAAGGTACTGGAATTGAAGAGGAAATTCCGTCCATGGAGGGACAGTACCGTTACAGTGTGGATCGTCTTCCATATGAGCTGGAACGTCTGCAGAAAGCAGGAGTCAGCAGCATCATGCTTTTCGGTATTCCAGATCATAAAGATGAAGTGGGCAGTGGCGCATATGATGAATACGGAATTGTTCAGAAAGCACTGAGAGAGGCCAGAAGACAGTTCCCGGATCTTTACTATATTACAGATGTATGTATGTGTGAATATACTTCTCATGGCCATTGTGGTGTGCTCTGCGGACATGAGGTTGAAAATGATGCGACGTTAGATCTGCTTGCAAAGACAGCACTCTCTCATGTAGAGGCAGGTGCTGATATGGTGGCGCCTTCCGATATGATGGATGGCCGTGTGCGTGCAATCCGTGAGTGCCTGGATAAAGCAGGACATAAAGAAACACCAATCATGTCTTATGCAGTCAAATATGCATCGGCTTTTTATGGCCCGTTTCGTGATGCGGCAGGTTCTGCACCATCTTTTGGAGACCGTAAAAGTTACCAGATGGATTACCATAATCGTCGTGAAGGAATGAAAGAGGCACTGACAGATATTGAAGAAGGTGCAGATATTATTATGATCAAGCCGGCAATGTCTTATCTTGATATGGTTTCTGAAGTATCAAAAGCAACCAATGTACCGATCGCAGCGTACAGTGTCAGCGGTGAATATGCCATGGTCAAGGCTGCCGCTAAAATGGGCTGGATCGATGAAGAAAAAATCGTCTGCGAAATGGCAGCAAGTGCATACAGGGCAGGTGTGAATATATATCTTACCTATTATGCAAAAGAACTTGCACGTTTTATTGATGAAGGGAGAATTGGATAATGGGAAGATCAGAAGAATTATTTGAACGGGCGGTCAAAAGAATTCCGGGAGGGGTTAACAGTCCGGTAAGAGCTTATGGTGCAATTGGAATGGCACCGAGATTTATCAAACGTGCGGATGGATGCCATATTTATGATGTAGATGATAACTGTTATGTTGATTATATTGACTCCTGGGGACCAATGATCCTTGGACATAATTTTCCAGAAATCCGGGAGGCAGTGGTAAAAGCATGTGCGGAAGGCTTGAGCTTTGGATGTGCTACAGAGATTGAAGTGGAAATGGCAGAATTTATCTGTGAGCATCTTCCACATGTGGAAATGGTACGTATGGTAAATTCCGGGACAGAAGCAGTTATGAGTGCGATCCGTGCAGCCAGAGGCTATACAGGAAGGGACAAAATCATTAAATTTGCCGGATGTTACCATGGACACAGTGATGCGCTGCTGGTAAGTGCCGGTTCTGGTGTGATGACGAGTGGGGTTCCAGACAGCGCCGGTGTACCAAAGGGATGTACCCAGGATACGATGACCGCGGTCTATAATGATCTTGACAGTGTAAAAGCTCTTTTGGAGCAGGCAAAAGGACAGGTTGCAGCGGTGATTGTTGAACCGGTAGCTGCCAACATGGGTGTGGTTGCTCCGAAAAAAGGTTTTCTGGAAGGCCTTCGTACTTTGTGCGATCAGCATGGAACACTGTTGATCTTTGATGAGGTTATTACAGGATTTCGTCTGGCATTTGGCGGTGCCGCTGAATATTTTGGCGTAACACCGGATATGGTGACTTACGGCAAGATCATAGGTGCGGGTATGCCGGTGGGAGCATATGGCGGAAGAAGAGAAATCATGGAAATGGTTTCTCCTGCAGGTCCGGTATACCAGGCTGGTACTTTAAGTGGAAATCCGATTGCAATGGCAGCAGGACTTACACAGCTGAAATATCTGTATGAACATCAGGAAGTATATAAGGATCTGGAAGAAAAAGGCCAGAAACTGTATGGAGGAATTGAAGAGATCCTGAAAGAGGCAGGAAGTGAATATCATGTAAATCATGTTTCTTCTCTGGGAAGCCTGTTTTTTGCAAAAGAAGAAGTGGTGGATTATACTTCAGCTAAGTCTTCTGATACAAAAGCATTTGCAGATTATTTCCTAGCCATGCTGAAACAGGGAATCCATCTGGCACCTTCTCAATTTGAAGCAATGTTCCTTTCAACAGCGCATTCCGATGAAGTACTTGAAGATACACTTACCAAGATCCGAAATTACTTTATGTAAAGTACGTAAGAAAATACACATTCAACAGAGAATGTCAACTTGTTCTTGCAAATGAATTGTGCTATAATTAGGACACCAGATGCGGATAGAGCTTTCGCACATATTCATCGAATTTTAGGAGGCAGTATAATGGGGAACAAGAAATATGTGGCCTATGTGGGTACATACACTTATGGTACCAGTAAGGGCATTCAGGTTTATGATGTAGATGTGGAGAATGGTAAACTGATCGAACGAAGCGAAGTTAACGTCAGCAATGCATCTCACACAGCAGTTTCCAAAAACGGTAAGTATCTGTATTCTATTGAGGACGAGGGTGTTGCGGTATTCAAACGTGACGAGAACGGAGACCTTGTTCGAATTAACAGTGTAGGAATTGACGGCATGAGAGGCTGTTTCCTTGCTACAGATGTGGACGGTCGTTATCTTTATGTTGCGGGATATCACGATGGCAAAGTAACGGTTGTACATACACATAAAGATGGAAGTCTTGGCCGTATTATGGATGGTGTATTTCATAAAGGACTTGGAAGTGTCGCAGAGCGTAACTTCCGTCCACATGTAAACTGTGTACGTCCGACACCGGATAATAAATATCTTTGTGCAGTTGACAATGGAATTGATCAGGTTAAGATCTATCGGATCAACAAAAGACGCCATAAACTGGAATTAGTGGATATTCTTCGCTGCCCGAGAGAGAGTGGACCAAGAATCATTCGTTTCAGTGCTGATGGAAAGTATGCATATATTCTGTTCGAATTAAGTAATGAGATTAAAGTTTACAGTTATGATGGTAGTGGAAACAATCCGGAATTTGAACTTCTGCAGAGTGTTTCTACATTGAGTAAGCAACATGACAAGGATGCGATTCACAATGCGGCTTCCGGTCTGGCACTTGCTCCTGATGGCAAACATCTTTTCTGCACAACAGCTGGTGAAAACACAGTCTCCATGTATGAGATTGATGCAGAAACCGGACTTCTGGATAAAAAGTTCACTCTGCCGATCAGCGGTGATTATCCGAAAGATATAGTAATCTTCCCTGACAATCAGCATATTGCTGTTGCGAACCATGCAAGTAATACAATCACAACATTCAAAGTGGATTATGAGAAGAATATTATTGTGATGAATGATAAACCACATAAAATTGAAACTCCAAACAGTATTCATATGTGGCCGGTACCACAGGACTTTGATGCTGTCGAACCTTTAGCTGATGCAGAAGATGAGCAGGAGTGATTTTTCTCATATATATTTGTAAATGTAAAGATCCCGCAGTTATGACTGCAGGATCTTTTTTGCGTTATAGAAGCGACTCTGTCTGATTTATTTTGTGTAAAATTCCTGAATATAGTCCAGACGGGAAGTCATATTGGCAAAAAGTGCATCTGTAATTGCAAGCGAACACATAGATTCAATAACGACAACCGCCCTTGGTACGATGACTGGATCGTGACGTCCATGAATTTCAAGAGAAATATTTTTGCCGTTGCATGTAGTTGTTTCCTGTGGCTGGCTAATGGAAGGGGTTGGTTTGATATAAGCACGGAGAATGATCTCGCTTCCATCACTGATACCACCCATAATGCCACCGGCGTGATTGCTTGTTTTGCTGATTTGCCCGTTTTCAAAATGAAATCCATCATTATCATCGGAACCGTTCATATGTGCAACTTCTGTACCGTCACCGATTTCGACAGCTTTAACAGCACCGACAGACATAACTGCCTGGGCAAGTACTGCATCAAGTTTTTCGAAGACAGGGCTTCCAAGACCTGCTGGGACACCTGTGATACGACACTCTACAACACCACCGGCACTGTCCTGGCTTTTCATACATTTCTCCAGATATGCACCTGCCCTGGCAGCGGCATCCGCATCTGGCATATAAAATGCATTATTGTTGATTTCTTCTGAATCAAATTTTTTGATGGAAACAGGTCCGATGGATTTTGTATAAGTACAGAAAGAAATCCCTAAAGTTTCCAGAATTTTGGAGGCAATTGCACCTGATGCCACACGCCCGATAGTTTCACGACCGGAAGAGCGGCCGCCGCCTCGATAATCGCGAAAACCGTATTTGGCATCAAAAGTATAATCTGCGTGTCCGGGACGATAGGAAAGCGCAATATTGCCGTAATCTCTGGAACGCTGGTCAGTGTTGCGGACTATTAATGAAATTGGGGTACCGGTAGTTTTTCCCTCAAAAATGCCGGAAAGGATTTCGACAAGATCGCCCTCTTTACGTGCAGTTGTGTAGCGGCTCTGACCGGGTTTGCGTCTGTCGAGAAATTTTTGGATGTCTTCTTCACAGAGAGAAAGTCCTGCCGGGCAGCCGTCCACAACAGCACCAAGCGCTTTTCCATGAGATTCCCCCCAGGTAGTTACAGTGAAATGTGTACCAAAGCTGGATTTATTCATAAGTCTTATTGAGTCCTCCCTTATTACTGTAGTCCATCTTAACATATTAAATAAAGAAAGTCTACAATTTACACTATACCACTTTAAAACATAAATTGAGTAAATTTTTTGTGAATACAATTCCGTTGGAATTGACAAAAATCCTGTCACATTTTATAATATATCCATATGACCTAAAATGAGAGTGGAAGGGGAGTGTAATCGTGGTTAGGATGTTTCGTACATCAGACGGAGCAATTCATGAAATTCAGGAACCTCAGGATGGCTGCTGGGTTGCCCTTACAAATCCTACGGCAACAGAAATCTTTGAGATATCCGAGCAGTTTCAGATAGAGGTCGATGATCTGAGAGCTCCTCTGGATGAGGAGGAACGGTCACGTATTGAGGTGGAGGATAATTACACTCTGATCCTGGTTGATGTTCCTATGATCGAGGAACGAAATGACAAGGACTGGTATGGTACGATTCCGCTGGGTATTATAGTCACAGATAAGATGATTTTTACGGTATGTCTGGAAGATACACAGGTTCTTACCAGATTTATGGAGGGACGTGTGCGTAATTTCTTTACTTATATGAAGACACGTTTTATTCTTCAGATACTGTATCGTAATTCCAGCATGTATCTGCGTTATCTGCGTATTATTGACAAGAAAAGTGAACAGGTTGAGGAAAAACTTCATTTTTCTCCGCGAAATCAGGAACTGATCGAGCTTTTGGAACTGGAAAAATCTCTGGTGTATTTTACTACTTCACTGAGATCAAATGAAGCGGTGCTCGAGAAGCTGATCAAGCTGGAGAGCATTAAGAAATATCCTGAAGATACAGAACTTCTTGAAGATGTTATCATTGAGAATACACAGGCGATTGAGATGGCGAATATATACAGCGGTATCCTGCAGAGTATGATGGATGCGTTTGCATCTGTTATATCCAATAACCTGAATGATGTTATGAAAATTTTGTCTGTGATCACGATCGTTATGAGTATTCCGACGATCATCTTTAGTGCATATGGAATGAACCTGGCACCGTCCGGAATGCCTTTCTCCAGTACGATTTGGGGATTTCTGATCGTAATTCTGGTCTCTATTGCGGCCAGTATCATTGCAGCACTTTTCCTGTCAAAAAAGAAATATTTTTGATAAGGCAGGTATTCATCTTTCCGAACAGTACTTATTAACTGAAAAAGGAGAAGAAGTGATTTTATGAATTGGATCGATAAACTGGAACGCAAATTTGGAAGACATGGTGGAATACCGAATCTGACAGTGTATATTATTATCTGTTATGTGATAGGGTATTTGCTCACTTATATGAATCCATCGCTGCTCAGTATAATGAGTCTGGATGTTTCCAAGATTCTGCAGGGACAGATCTGGCGTCTGGTCACCTGGGTGATCTATCCACCAAGCACCGGTAATTTTCTATTGTTTGCGATTTCTATTCTGTTCTTTTATTATCCGATCGGTACCTCTCTTGAGCGTACCAGGGGAAGCTTCCGGTATACATTGTATATATTTTCCGGGCTTCTCTTTGTTTTGATCGCAGCGTTTATCACTTATTTTGTGACAGGTGGTTTTGTTGTGATCGATGGAATGACTTATATGATCGGTGGAAGTGTTTTTACGACCTATTATGTCAGTCTTTCTGTATTTCTTGCTTATGCGGCATGCTATCCGGATATGCAGATCCTTCTGTGGTTTGTAATCCCGATCAAAATGAAATGGATGGCATGGGTATATGGCGCGATCATTGTTTATAATATGATTTCATATGTAAGAGTTGGTCTGTGGGTTATGGCTGTTCCGATCCTTGCATCTCTCTTGAATTTTGTTCTGTTCTTTTTCAGTAACAGAAACATGCATCGGTATAATCCTAAAGAGGTACACCGACGCAGAGAGTTTAAGAAGGCAATGGCACAGAGCAGAGTAAATCCGGCAACAGGTGGTATTACCAAACATAAATGTGCAATTTGTGGTCGTACAGAGAAGGATGATCCGAATCTGGAATTTCGTTTCTGTTCCAAATGCAATGGTAATTATGAGTACTGCCAGGATCATCTGTTTACACACCAGCATGTGAAATAATGCCAATATAACGAGGAGATAAAAATATGAAAAAAAAGCCGTTTGTAACTTTGGAAAAGCTTCAGGAAATCACTGAAAAATATCCGACACCTTTTCATCTTTATGACGAAAAAGGAATTCGCGAAAATGCAAAAGCATTGAAAGAAGCTTTTGCATGGAATAAAGGATTTAAAGAATTTTTTGCAGTAAAAGCAACTCCGAATCCGTATTTGATTCAGATCCTTCAGGAATATGGCTGTGGATGTGACTGTTCTTCTATGACAGAACTGATGCTGTCCAAAGCAATCGGCTGCAAAAAAGGTGATATCATGTTTTCTTCTAATGATACACCAGAAGCAGAATTCCGTTATGCAAATGAAATCGGTGGCATTATCAATCTGGATGATATTACCCATATTAAAGCAGTTGAAAAAGCGGTCGGATATATTCCGAAGACGATCAGTTGCCGTTATAATCCAGGCGGAGTCTTTAAAATCAGCAATGATATTATGGATAACCCGGGAGATGCTAAATATGGAATGACAACGGAGCAGATTTTTGAAGCATTTCGCACTCTGAAAGCAAAAGGAGCAGAGAATTTCGGTATTCATGCATTTCTTGCAAGCAATACAGTAACGAATGAATATTATCCGATGCTCGCCAAAGTCATGTTTGAACTTGCAGTAAAGCTTCAGAAAGAAACAGGAGCACATATCGGATTTATTAACCTTTCCGGTGGAATCGGTATTCCATACAGACCGGACCAGACACCGAATGACATTCGTGTGATTGGAGAGGGCGTTCGTAAAGTATACGAAGAGGTTCTTGTTCCGGCAGGAATGGGAGATGTTGCTATCTATACGGAACTTGGGCGTTTCATGATGGGACCTTATGGATGCCTTGTTACAAAAGCAATTCATGAGAAACATACACACAAAGAATACATCGGTGTAGATGCATGTGCGGTAAACCTTATGCGTCCGGCAATGTATGGAGCTTATCATCATATTACAGTTATGGGCAAGGAAGATCAGCCATGTGATCATCTTTATGATATTACAGGTTCTCTTTGTGAGAATAATGATAAATTTGCAATTGACCGTTATCTTCCAAAGATTGATATGGGAGATCTTCTTGTTATCCATGATACAGGTGCACATGGATTTGCCATGGGATATAACTACAATGGCAAACTGAAATCTGCAGAAATTCTTCTTCATGAGGATGGAACTTTTGATATGATCCGTCGTGCGGAAACTCCAAGAGATTATTTTGCGACATTTGACTGTTTCCCGATTTATGAAAAAATACTTGAAGATGAAGACAGACTTTACAAATAAAAACAAATAAAAATATTTGTATTTCTATCTAAAATGCTTGCAATGGACTGAGAATTATGATATTATATTTTTCGGTTCATTTGCCGCTGTGGCGGAATTGGCAGACGCACTTGACTCAAAATCAAGCGGGAAACCGTGCCGGTTCGAGTCCGGCCAGCGGCACTTTAAAAGGGGCTGTGAAATAACAGTCTCTACGGAAAAAGAGGACCTTTCGTTCAAAATGAACGAAAGGTCCTCTTTTATGTTAAAATTAACTTGCGATGAAAATTTCAACTATAAATTATAATAATCCAAAACAAGGATATTTACCACTGTTTCTTTCAGATTGTTTGGATATGCTGGATCCTGTTTTAACATTTGACAGATTGATGGGAGGAATCGATTTAAATAAGTATCTGACAGATATTCCGGAGTACACAACTGGACGGCTCAGATATAATCCGGTCAACATGTTAAAAACAGTACTTTTCGGATTTATGATCAGCAGCTACTGCTCCCTGAGAGAACTGGAAGACAACTGCAAAGTCAATATCAGATTCATGTATCTCATGGATCACCAGACTCCATCATACCGAACCTTTGGATATTTCATCAACGAAGTCCTTCAGGATAAGATTGAAAACATTTTTAACGATATCAATCAAGCGATCTTCAACGAGGAGCATGTGGATTTGCAACATATCTACATCGATGGTTCCAAGTTTGAAGCAAACGCCAACAAATATACCTGGGTTTGGAAGAAGGCTACCGAAAAGTTCCGTTACAAGCTTTATGAAAAAATCACTGGGGAGATTGAGGAAATCAACAAAGAAATCGCATGGAGTGGAGTACAGATTTCAACGAATTCTGAGTATGTACCAGATTATCTGAATGAAATCATTGATCAGCTAAAGCTTTTATGGGATCTAGATATCAGTACCTTTGTTTACGGAAGCGGAAAGAGAAAATCCAAAGAGCAGCGTCATTATGAACATTTGACTGGTTTCTGTCAGAAACTTCAGGAATATATAGAAAGAATTGACATTTGCGGTCCTGATCGTAACAGCTATTCTAAAACAGATAAATCAGCTACCTTTATGCGCATCAAAACGGATTACATGGGCAATGATCAGCTTCTGCCGGCATACAATGTACAGATTGGTGTAGCAGATGAATATATCGCAGTTGTTGACGTGAACCATTATCGTTCCGATATGGACTGTTTCATTCCTTTGATGAAGCACTTCAAACAAACGTATGGCTTCTATCCCAAGTATCCTGTGGCAGATGCTGGCTACGGATCATATAACAACTATATTTTTTGCGAACAGAACGGAATGGAAAAGTATATGAAGTTTCCAATGTTTAAAAAGGAAACCAAGGAACGAAAGTATCATGAAGATCCCTTTCGTGCAGTTAATTTTAGAATTGATGAACAAGGTGTCATGAGATGTCCTAACGATAAAGCATTTCATCTTTTATACAGAAGAAGTGTGAGGGGAAATCAATACGGACGCAAGGAAGAACTGTATGAATGTGAAGATTGCAGTGGATGTCCATATGCAGAGAAATGTAAGAAAACAGCTAAAAATCGAACTGTTCGGATCAATCAGGAACTCACTGCAATGCATCAGGAAGTAATCGAAAACTTAGAAAGTATTCATGGTGCGTTGTTACGAATGAACCGTTCGATACAAGCAGAAGGCACTTTCGGAATCATGAAAAATGACCGTTGGTACAAGAGAATTGTCCGAAGAGGTATTAATTCGGTTAAACTAGAAGTTTTACTTGTGGCAATAGGACATAATCTATACAAATATCAGAACAAAAAGATGAGAAATAGAACTGCCGCATAGATTCAAAAAGAGAATCTCTATGGGGTAGGGGGAGTGTGCCTTTTCAGCGTAGGATTCTAGCAATTTATACACAACAAAAGCAAAAAGAGGGATGCGAAAAAACTCAATCGAGTTTTTTCACATCCCCTTTTTCTTTTTGTGAGAACCCTCGTGAGAACCACCAGATAACAAATCTTCAAAATGCTCATTTGCAAGCTTATTCATTTCCTGTGCTTTGTCCGACAGAGCATGTCTGTAAACAGCTTTAAGTGTTCCGTCATTTCCCCATCCACCTCGCTGCATGATATAAACATCCGGAATTCCCAGAGCATGAAGAATAGAAGCTGAGTAGTGCCTGAGATCATGGAAACGAAAATGAGGAAGATTGCATTTCTTCAAACATTTTTCGAATTTGTCAGTAAGCTGTCCGGGATTCAGGTCAACGATTCTTCCTGGACGTTTTGGTAGTCTTTCAATAACATCGTCTGGAAAATCTATGTATCGGTCACCTGCAAAAGATTTCGGTGCTTTGATGATCCATTGATTGTCAATTGTGCGGACCATGTTTTTACTTACATGAACAATATTACCGTTTATATCTGATTGTTCCAGGGCACAGATCTCGCCGCGCCTCATTGGACCAAAGGCAGCAAGCAGAACAGGGATTTCCAGTTCTGTTCCTTCTACAGCATTCATAAGAATTTTTACTTCTTCATCAGAAGGTATGTATAATTGAATACGTTTTTTCTTTGGCAAGGCCGTATTCAGTGCCATGGACGGCCTGTATACCCGTAATATGGCAGATACTAAGCCGTGGATGTTACGAACGGTTTTAGGGGATAATTTGACAGCCTCAAGGTTGATTGCCTTTTGAATATCTTCCTGAGTGATAGCATTAATCTTTATTTCCATGAGTGATTGAATGTAATTTCGCTGAGTTCCCCTGTAATCTCTGATTGTGCATGGAGATAAGATATTTTCTCGTGAGGATATATAATCTTCCAGAGCTTCTCCGAACGTAAGCGATTCAGCAACAGGAGAGCGATTCTCTTTACTGGCGGCCCATTCAGCGGCCATCTGCTCACAGATCCGCTTACCTCTTTTAGAGGAATCATCACATGTAAAAGATTTTCTGATTTTTCTTTTTCCTATAGTTCCATCAGGTTTGGTATATTCTTCTGTGTGAGATAGTACCTGACACCTCCAGGAGCCAGAGGGGAGTTTCTTGGCAGTAGCCATAATATCACCTTCCTTAATTGATTTTTGATTTTGGGTACAAAAATAACAGCCACACAAACGTTCTGGTTGTGCGCTGCTTCCGAAGATGATACAATATTCTTGCAAAATGAGCATCTCTTCGGAGATATGAGCCGGTTCAGTGTTGGTAGCATTGGACCGGCTTTTTATTGTTTTTATTTATTTTTTACAAGTGATACGATTGCTAAGATTACGTTGATTAAGCACCAGGTGGCCCATATGTACAAATCTGAATAACTTCCAGCTAATCCATACCCTAATAACGCACCGATGCCGAAAAGGACAATAAGAGCAATATTGCCGCCCTTGCCGCCTTTACGTGTTGCAATAGATACAATTCCGCCCGCTAAAAGCATGATTGCAACAATGATACCAGCGGAACCACCGACTTCTCCGGTCTCACCAAGAGTATTGCCGATTCCTACGGCGCAGGATTGAAATGCAACCATAATAAATAATACGATTGACAAAATCCCTGATACAAGTTTCCATGTTTTCATAAAGAATTCCTCCTTAATATTGTTTTTTATCATTTAGCAGCAATCATTTTCATCACTGCAAATGGTTTAAAATAGATAATATAGTTGTTGATAATAGTATGTATTCTACCTTTTTCAGAAATAAACGTAAAAGGCCTCGCATTACTGCGAGACCTTCACATAATATAAATCTGTCTTCTTTTATGCCCTATAGGCTCTGTTGTTAGAGATACAACTCTCTGACAGCATTTATATTATATATTAGATTATTACCGCAGTCAAGAAAAAATACTAGAAAATAAATAATTCTTTTATTTTATTATTTATTTTATCAAGTGATTCTGGAGATAACCGAATCCCTGATAATACGCCATATGCATTTCGAGGATCATAAATTCTTATCTTACTAATTGTTGTGATTTGATCTACTAATGCAATACTACCAGTTTTCATTTGCTCGATTTCAGCTTTGATTTTATTTAACTGTATAGTTTTCAATTTGTTTTGTTCTGATTTCTTTTCCCATTCATTTTTTAAGTCTTTAGCGATTTCCAAATATGTTCTGGCTGCTTTTGTCGCATCAGAAGATTTTGGAGAATTATCTGGTACAGATAAATTCTCATCAACAGCTTTCATTAAAGTATCAAATAAACCAAGCGTTTTGGAGATTTCTTCTTCTTCAGCCTGAACTTGCTGTGCAATAGTGTCATATTTTAATTTTAAATTACGGTATAGTTCATTTCCGAGTTCTACGTCATTTGGATGAGTAGAATTATTGTTTTTTTGCGAAGTTAAAGGTATGACTGTAACCACAGAAGAACTATGGGGATTTTTATTATTTATAACAATGGCATAATGTAATCCACCGTATTCACTTCCAATATTGAATCCGAAATTCAGTTTTACAATATCACCGCGTTTATAAGCAATATTTTTTTTAGGGTCAAAAGTTTCTTCAAAGCTAAGCATTCTGACATAATCTTTAATCCAGTAGGAAAGCAAGTTGGCTTTTTTTAAACGTTGTCCGCTAGGGTCATTAATAAATCCTTCTAACATAGAATTTAACTTTTTTATAGCTTGTTTTTTGTTTTGGATGACATCTTCTTTTGAAAAATCTGTAGACAATAAACAATCCTCCTAATTATGTATTTTCAATCCTATTAATTTTTGGTGATATCCGGTCATTCTGGATATCTGCTCAATAGTAAAATCCCTGTATTCCGTAAAGAATGAATCTGGCAACAGCAGCTCCATTGCGAACTTGTTGGCTTCGATTTCCTTTTTGGAATTCAGTAAAAGTGTTTTGTTACGAATAAAATAACAATTTTCCTTCCGGTGCAGGATAGCATGTCCGAGCTCATGAGCCATGACCAGACGTTGTTCGTGCTCTGGAAGATTTTGATTAATGAATATGTAGCGGTGATTTTTCAGGAACATATAGCATCCTTCGAACTGCAGATCACAAATCTGGTACAGGATACCAAGCTGATCAGCGATGGCAAAAGGGTCTGCTGTTCCTGTTTTTCTTTTATAGTAAGAAACAATTTTCTTGATATTACGATTCAAGCAATCCACCTACTTTTTGTACTTCTTAGGAGTGTACTTCTCTTTATTTATAATCTTTAATCTCTTCAAAGCAATTTCTAATTCATCCCGGAACAGCTCTGCGGCATCTGGGCTGAGCTCTTCACCGTTGTAGCTGGCAGGGCCGTCCTCGCCAGAGGTAAGTTTTTCCATGATACTGTCCAGATCTTTGGCGATGTCTTTTTTGTCTTTTTCTGTTAGCCCATTATTGTCAGTTCCTTTTAACAAGAAATCGGTACTTACGTTGAAATAATTAGCGACAAGCAGAAGTTTTTCAGCACTTGGATTAGGATTGGATTTCCATTTTGAAATAGTACCCTTGCCAAAACCAAGCTCTTTTTCCAAGTCGGATTGATTGATTCCACGTGTATCACAGAGCGAAATTATGCGGTTAAAAACACGAGGGTCAAGCGCCGAAGGCTCAACTTCTGTTGCACCATTGACAAGGTAATCCACTGTAACATTGAAATAGTCTGCTATTTTTTGAAGTCGTTCAGCTGACGTTTGGCTGTTACGAAGCTTTCCAATAGATCCGCGCCCAAACCCAAGTTCCTTTTCTAAGGCTGTAACAGCAATACCCCTTTCTTTACACAATGTTTTAATAGTTTCGTATGTAGACATGATTCCTCCTTAAAAAAGTAGAAAAAGTTCTACAATTCTATTGACAACGTAGAAAATCAGCTATATAATGCAAATATAACGTAGAAAATCTTCTATGAAGTAAAGGAAATGTAGAAAATAGTTTGTAATTAATTTGTGATTATCTTGATTATAGAATATTTTCTACATTAAGTCAATATAAAAGTAGAATATTTTCATCTATGAAAGGAGGAATGAAGGTGATTTATGATAACATCCGAACTATCTGTGAAAAGAAGAACATTTCTATTAAACAGGTAGAGCGAGAACTCGGCTTTTCCAATTCAAGCATTTGTAAATGGAATGAATGTGAACCAAGTGTTTGGAAAGTACAGAAAGTAGCAGATTATCTTGGAGTATCCATGGAATATTTGCTGTCAGACCAGAAGGAGGCAAGTTGAAAAATGTCGGTGATTACTATTGGAGTGAGTGCTTTAGTAGCAGGGATTACTACCAAAATAATAGCCACCTACTATTTTAAGAAAGTAGATGGCTACGTAAAAGAAATGTGTGAAATGACAGCTAAAAGTAATGAATATACATTGGCTATTTTACACAAACTTCATAAAAATTCTCGCCCAGAGGAGTAAAAGATCCGAGGTATTTGTGTATGTTAGCTCGTTTGGAAGCATAACGACTAATTGCTTTTAAAGAAAAATCTTTATAATAAGTTGTTTCTTCATATGGAATGTAAATTGATTCATTTGGAATAAATGAATTTTTATTAATTGTAATTATTCCTAATCGCTCCAAAGAAGAAATAGAAAATGAAGCATTTTCAAGAGATACATCTGATAACGAGGATATATAAACAGTAGAAAGCTCTGTCTCGTAATCATGGTTTTGTGAATTTTCAAGAACATAGTCAACTAGTGGAAGAATTGATTTTGGACGAAGCGTTTTTAAAATCCTAGCATCAGTTGGACTCATTTGTTTGATGATCTCTGCAAATGATGGATGAACATTCTGGATATACCTATTATCCATAGAGTTGGAAATTAAATTTACAAACATTTTGCGGAGTTCTTCCGATTCAATACAATATTTGGAATTTTCGAGAGCTTGAGCGGTTGTTTGAATATTTGGTTCAATACGTTTTTCTTCAGGAATAGAAGAGATTGCTCGCGATAATTCTTGTTTGTAAAGTTCCAAATCATGAGCGTATTTCATGCGACGTTTATCTGCAGCTTGCGTGATTCCACCAAAAACTAAGTACCATGCATCTGCAAATGTTTGTCCTATTCCTTGCGTCGGCTTATCGGTGAGATTTTTAACAGCATTATCAACGGAAGCTGGAAGATCTGGGAGATTAATAAAGGAAGAATTTTTGTCAGACATAATAGTTTCCTTCTTTCTTATGTACTAGGCATGGCAGTGCCTGTAATTACAGAATAGGAGAGTAACGATGAAAAGTCAATCTGTTGAAGAAAATCGACAAATTTCGACAAAGAAAGAGAGGTGAAACACATGGCAATTCAGTACACATCAGAAGAAAAAAAGTACGTTCTCCTTAAAGGAAACATCCTGAAACGTATGGAAGCTGAAAGAGTATCTGATGCTCAGATGGCAACTGCTACAGGGATGGCAGTAAGAACATACAAGGAGAAGAAATTGTATCCAGAGAAATTTACTTATCCAGAGCTCAGAAGATTGTTTATTCGGTTGAAGTTTCCGGAGAGTGAGATATTGGAGGCACTGACATGAGAGATCTAATCGATTCCGTTCTGATCGGAGGATGTGCAAGCTATCTTCCGTTCTGGATCTGGAATAATGCAGGTGATCAGCTCGTCGGAGCACTGGCACTGATCGGAATAACATACATAGTCAAACGGTGGCATGTATGGAAGGTGTAACTAAAAAGGATCCTCAGAGCTGCAACTCAGAAGGACCCAAAAGATAATAATAGTTTATCACCCTTTCATTGTATGAGGGTAGAAAGGAAAAGTCAATGATTAAAACAGAAAATGGTAGCGTACAGATGATGGGAAACCTCGCAGAAATTATGACAGATATGACATTAGTAATCAAAGCATTTCGAAGTGGTGTAAGCAAAAAATATGGAGAAAAAGTAACGGATGATTTTCTTCGTAAGTGCATCAAAACAGGATTCATGTCAGATGAAGAGCTGGAAAAGGGGGCTAAAAGATGAGCATGAAGATCAATAAGCTGGAGATTGAAAACGTCAAGCGTATCAAAGCAGTTAAAGTAGAACCCAAAGCAAATGGCCTCACTGTTATTGGTGGAAATAACAACCAGGGAAAGACTTCTGTTCTGGATTCCATTGCATGGGCTCTTGGTGGAGAACGTTACAAGCCATCACAGGCAACCAGAGAAGGTTCCGTGATTCCACCTACATTACATATAGTAATGAACAATGGCCTTGTTGTGGAGCGTAAAGGAAAGAATAGCGCCTTAAAGGTCACAGATCCTAATGGACAGAAGGCAGGACAGCAGCTCTTGAATGAATTTGTGGAACAGCTTGCATTAGATCTTCCTAAATTTATGGAAGCCTCTGGCACAGAAAAGGCAAAGATTCTTTTACAGATTATTGGTGTTGGTCCGCAGCTTGCTCAGTTTGAACAGCAGGAAGAAGAACTATACCAAGAACGTTTATATATCGGTCGTACTGCGGATCAGAAAGAGAAGTTTGCAAAGGAACAGCCATATTTTGCGGATGCCCCCAAAGATCTTATATCTGCTTCTGAGCTGATCCGGCAACAGCAAGAAATCCTCGCAAGGAATGGAGAGAACCAGAGAAAGCGTGAGCAGTTGCATCAACTGGAGCAGAAGTATCAGCGTATCAATGAACAGATAACGGCTCTTCTGGCAGAGCAGAAACAGGTAGAAAATGATCTGGAAACGGCCAGAAAATCCGCATTGAATCTGAATGATGAATCTACCGAAGAGCTGGAACAGAATATTTCCAATATTGAAGAAATCAATCGGAAAGTAAGGGCAAACCTTGACAAGGAAAAGGCCGAAGACGATGCCAAAACATATCGTGATCAGTACAATTCCCTGACAAAGGATCTTGAAGATGTCAGAGATAAAAAAGCACAGCTTTTGAATTCGGCAGAGCTTCCGCTTCCGGAATTGTCTGTTAAAGAAGGTGAGTTGATCTACAAAGGGCAGAAGTGGGATAACATGTCTGGCTCTGATAGGTTAAAGGTATCAACAGCGATTGTAAGAAAGCTGAATCCGAATTGTGGTTTTGTGCTTCTGGACAAGCTGGAACAGATGGATATGAAGTCATTACAGGAGTTTGGTGAATGGTTGGAGGCAGAAGGTCTTCAGGCAATTGCAACAAGGGTAAGTACCGGTGATGAATGTTCGATCATTATCGAAGATGGATATGTGGTTGGACAGGATATTTCGGAAGAACCTAAAAAGAAAGAATGGAAGGCAGGTGCATTTTAAATGGAGATTACGAGAGGTAAGATTCCATGTGCAAAAAAAGTAGTTATTTATGGACCAGAAGGGATTGGTAAGTCAACATTTGCCAGCCAGTTCCCTGAACCGGTGTTCATCGATACGGAAGGAAGTACGAATTCCATGGATGTAGCAAGACTGCCAAAACCTACAAGCTGGCAGATGCTTTTGGACGAGATTCAGTATATAAAGTCTCATCCGGATGTATGCAAAACATTAGTTATTGATACCATTGACTGGGCTGAATCCATGTGCATTCAGTGTATCTGTGATAAACACCAGAAATCAGGCATTGAAGATTTTGGTTATGGTAATGGTTATGTTTATACAAAGGAAGAAATGGGACGCTTTCTGAACAGACTTTCAGAAGTTGTCGAAGCTGGTGTGAATGTCGTGCTGACTGCACATGCTCAGATTCGTAAGTTTGAACAGCCGGATGAACTGGGAGCTTATGATCGCTGGGAGCTGAAACTTGGAAAGAAAACATCTTCCCAGACATCACCACTCATTAAAGAATGGGCGGACATGCTGCTGTTTGCAAATTATAAAACATTTTCCATTGCAGTAGATGATAAGGGACAGAAGAGAAAAGCGCAGGGAGGTGAACGTGTGATGTACACGTCACATCATGCCTGCTGGGATGCAAAGAACCGTTATGGCCTTTCGGAACAGGTACCATTCAGTTTCTCATCAATCGCCCACATCATTGATAACAAACCGGCTGAACAGCCTAAAGTCAACTCACAGCCTACATATCAGGTAGAGAAACAAACACAACCTACCTCAGAACCGGTTCAGCAGACTTACACTGCGGGTGAACAGATGAATCTTCCATTGAATGAGCCGGTTAAACAGGGAGAGAAGAAACCATTCCCCGCACAGGACCCGGAAATCCCTAAAGCACTGCGTGATCTGATGGAAGCCAATCGTGTAGATGAGTGGGATATTCAGAACGTAGTAGCTGCAAGAGGCTACTATCCTGCAGATGTGAAGATTAAAGATTACGATAAGGATTTTATCGATGGTTGCTTGATCGGAGCATGGCAGCAGGTCTATGGAATGATCAAAGAGATGAAAGAAAAAGAAGTAATACCGTTTAATTAAGGAGGATAACAGATATGGCAACAGAAGGAAGAGAATATGGATGGGATGACACTATTAAAGAAGATGCTCAGGAGTTTGAGCCGCTCCCGGAAGGTGATTACAATGTAACAATTGAGAAATTTGACAGAAGCAGATCTTCTGGAAATGGAAAACTTCCGGCATGCAACATGGCAGTCGTGTACTTTATCGTACATGTACCAAACAGAGAGATAACTATCCGTGAAAATTATGTGCTACACAGTAGTCTGGAATGGAAACTGTCAGAGCTGTTTCGTGGTGTCGGACTCAAAAAAGAAGGTGAAGAACTCCGTATGGATTGGAGTGCACTGCCTGGAAAGACTGCCCGTGCCAAGATTGGCCTGAGAGCGGGTACCAAGGATCCGACAAAGAAATATAACTTTATCGACAAACTTTATCCAAAAGAAGCATCAAAGCCGGCATTTACACCAGGGGGATTTTAAAAAATGGAGCTGAGACCATATCAGCAGGAAGCAAAAGATGCAATCTTTGAGCAGTGGGACAGCGGGGTGTTAAAAACTCTGCTGGTCCTTCCCACAGGATGTGGGAAAACAGTAGTATTTGCGAAAGTTACAGAAGATTGTGTTCGCCAGGGCAGTAGAGTACTTATACTTGCTCATCGTGGAGAGCTGCTGGATCAGGCAGCTGACAAGCTGAAAAAAACAACAGGACTTGGATGTGCAGTAGAAAAAGCAGAATCTTCATGCCAGGGCACATGGTTCCGTGTAGTTGTCGGCTCTGTACAGACCCTCATGAGAGAAAAACGTTTAAACAGTTTTCCGTCTGATTACTTTGATACGATCATCATAGATGAGGCACATCACTGTATTTCTGATAGCTATCAAAGAGTTTTACAGCATTTTTCAGGAGCACATGTACTTGGAGTTACTGCTACCCCTGACAGAGGGGATATGAAAAATCTTGGTACATATTTTGAGTCTCTTGCTTATGAATATACACTTCCGAAAGCAATCAAAGAGGGATATCTGTCACCAATAAAAGCACTGACGATTCCATTAAAGATTGATATGAGTGGTGTATCCATGCAAGCGGGAGATTTCAAAGCAAGCGATATCAGTACTGCATTGGATCCATATCTGCAGGGAATTGCAGAAGAAATGAAGAAATACTGTCAGGATAAAAAGACAGTTGTATTTCTTCCACTGGTAAAGACCAGCCAGAAGTTTCGTGATCTGTTGAATGAAAATGGCTTCCGTGCTGCAGAAGTAAATGGAGATAGCCAAGATAGAGCCGAAATCCTGAAAGACTTTGATGCAGGAAAGTACAACGTGCTTTGTAACTCGATGCTCTTAACAGAAGGATGGGATTGTCCGTCTGTTGACTGCATTGTAGTTCTCAGGCCAACAAAGGTCAGAAGTCTTTACTGTCAAATGGTTGGACGAGGTACCAGATTATCACCGGAAACTGGCAAAGATCATCTGTTATTGCTGGATTTCCTCTGGCATACAGAGCGGCATGAGTTGTGCCATCCGGCGAGCTTGATCTGTGAAAATGCAGAAGTTGCCCAGAAGATGACTGAGAATCTGGAAAAAGAAGCCGGTATGCCGGTTGACATCGAAGAAGCAGAGAAAAAAGCATCTGAGGATGTTGTGGCACAGCGTGAAGAATCTCTTGCGAAACAGCTTGCTGAAATGAAAAGACGAAAGAAGAAACTTGTGGATCCATTACAGTTCGAGATGTCAATTCAGGCAGAAGATCTGTCCAGTTATGTACCGTCTTTTGGCTGGGAGATGGGACCACCATCAGATAAGCAGAAAAATACACTTGAAAAATTAGGTATTCTTCCTGATCAGATAGATAATGCCGGTAAAGCGGCGAAATTTCTTGATCGATTAGAGAAAAGAAGAAATGAAGGACTGACGACTCCAAAACAGATTCGTTTTTTGGAAGGAAGAGGTTTCCAGCATGTAGGTACATGGCAGTTTGAAACAGCGAAGAACCTGATTGATCGGATTGCCGGTAATGGTTGGAGAATCCCAAGTGATATTGTGCCACAGGAATATAAAGGAGCATAAACATGGAGCAGAGGACAAGCCTTGCAGAAATAATTGAATACATCGATCCTGGTTCCCTGAGCTATCAGGACTGGGTGAATGTCGGAATGGCACTGAAGCTGGAAGGCTATCCGATCAGCGTCTGGGATCAGTGGAGTCAGAAAGATTTCAGCAGGTACCATTCCGGAGAATGTGAAAGAAAATGGAGAACCTTCTCTGGGTCTTCTTCTCCAGTGACAGGTGGAACTATCGTTCAGATGGCAATCGAACATGGCTGGGTACCTGAAAGAGGACATGAACTGGACTGGAATGACAGCATTCAGATTGACAGTGACCGTGTAGTAGTAGATAAGAACTGGCTGGAAGGAAAAGAAATTCATGAGCCTGAAAACTGGAATCCAGCAGAACAGTTGATCACATATCTGGAAACGCTGTTTGAAGCAGGTGAGAATGTAGGATATGTGACTGGTAGCTGGGAAAAGACGGATGAGAAAGGTACACGCTGGCTTCCTCAGAAAGGTTCCTGGGACCGTACTGCCGGTCAGCTCATTGAACAGCTCAACAGTTGTAATGGAGATATTGGTTCCGTATTTGGAGATTATAATCCGAAAGCTGGTGCATGGATCCGTTTCAATCCATTAGATGGAAACGGATGTAAGAATGAGAATGTTACAGAGTACAGATACGCACTGGTCGAATCAGATCATATGGATATCGAGCAGCAGAACGCTATTCTGAGAGAATTGGAGCTTCCTATTGCATGCCTGGTGTATTCCGGAAAGAAAAGTCTTCATGCAATCGTGCGTGTGGATGCTGCAGATTACAGCGAATACAGAAAGCGCGTGGATTATCTTTATGAGGTTTGCCAGAAGAATGGCATTGATGTAGATACACAGAACAGGAACCCTTCCAGATTGTCCAGAATGCCTGGTGTGCAGCGCGGAGAAAAGAAACAGTTCATTGTAGATACCAATCTGGGAAAAGCATCCTGGAATGAGTGGTATGAGTGGATCGAAGGAGTAAATGATGATCTTCCGGAACCAGAAGGACTGGAATCAGTATGGGATAATCTTCCGGAACTGTCACCATGTCTGATTGAGGGAGTTCTCAGAAAAGGGCATAAGATGCTTATTGCTGGTCCTTCTAAAGCTGGTAAGTCATTTTTGCAGATAGAACTGTGTATTGCCATTGCAGAGGGTAGGAAGTGGCTACAGTGGCATTGCGCACAGGGTCGTGTGATGTATGTCAATCTGGAGCTTGACAGAGCAAGCTGCCTGCATCGATTTAAAGATGTTTATACATCTATGGGAATTGCGCCGGAGAACCTTCAGAACATTGATATCTGGAATTTGCGAGGCAAATCAGTACCAATGGATAAGCTTGCACCTAAGTTGATCAGAAGAGCAGCAAAAAAGGATTATGTAGCGATCATTATCGATCCGATCTATAAGGTTATTACCGGTGATGAGAACAGTGCGGATCAGATGGCTAACTTCTGTAATCAGTTCGACAAGGTATGTACGGAACTGGGCTGTGCCGTAATTTACTGTCATCATCATAGTAAAGGTAGTCAGGGCGGTAAGAAATCAATGGACCGTGCTTCTGGATCTGGTGTATTTGCTCGTGATCCGGATGCACTATTGGATCTGATAGAACTGGAACCAACAGAAGCGCTGATGAAACAGGAAGAGAATAAAGCTGTCTGTGGAGCTTGCAAAAGTTATCTGGATGCTCATTTCAAGTGGCAGGATGACCTTTCACAGGATGATCTGCTGAGCAGTACACAGATGATGGATTACTGCAGGGAACACTTAGATAAATGGCAGATGATAGCCTTGGAGCGTCAGGTAGAAGCAGCAAAGGCTGTCGCAAAGTCAAAGACTGCATGGAGAATTGAAGGAACGCTCAGAGAGTTTCCGAAGTTTGAACCGGTCAATTTATGGTTTGATTATCCGGTGCATCGTATTGATCAGATTGGAAGTCTTAGAGATCTGCAACTGGAAGCAGAAAAACCGATGTGGGAAAAAGCAGCTCAAAAAAGGAAAGAGAATGCTCAGAAAACCCGTGAGCGTAAGCTGAATGAATTTGAGATTGCATTTCAGAATATTGAGTTTGATGGCAGGGAGATTTCGGCCGCAGAGCTGGCAGAAGCACTTGATACAAATTCAAGAGAGCTGCTTTCATGGCTTGGAGAAACCAAGAGGCAGAAGAAAGAATTACGTAGAAAATTCGAAAAATATATGGGTGATGATGGTAAAGCCTATATCAGAAGAAAGAGTGCACAAGACTGAACACAACTTAGATTATGAACAGTACACGCAACTACAATTTTTATGATTATGTGCATATATGCTCAGAATCATATATTTCTGATTATGTGCAGTGAGCAAAAAGGGTGCGTGCGCAATATATACTACGTATATAGTATGTGCGTACCCCCACCTAGCGGGGGTAGGTAGTCGTGCGACAAGCTCACGCACGACGACCACCCACCCCGCACTCAGGTGGGCACCATACCTTGAGCAGAGAAAGAAGGAGTTGAAATGAGCACTGAATTTTTTTTAGCTATGAATCCTCCGACAGTAACACACCAGGAACATAAGGTTGCTGTTGTGAATGGCAAGCCAGTATTTTATGATCCGCCGGAATTAAAAGCAGCCAGACAAAAGCTGATGGCTCATCTTGGAAAAGAAGTTCCAGAGGGACCATACACGAAAGGTCTTCGGTTGGTAACAAAGTGGCTGTTTCCGGATGATGGTAAACATGGCAATGGCACATACCGGATCACAAAGCCGGATACAGACAACCTGCAGAAGCTGTTAAAGGATTGTATGACAAGAGTTGGCTTTTGGGAAGATGATGCATTGGTGGCATCAGAAGTGGTCGAGAAGTTCTGGGCACAGATACCGGGAATTTACATCAGGATTGAGGAATTATGACAGGGAAAGAGTTAGAAAAGCTCTGGGAGCTATATCCAGAAGTGAGAGAATTGTATGAGCAGTATAATGACATCCTGGTTGAGGATGATCAAGCCTGGAAAGAACTTACCGGCAGAGCCGAAGAACTGATCCGGCAGAGCAATACAGATCTGAAAACAACAGTGATACTGGAAACAGTCCGGCAACTGGAATTTCTTGCCAGGAGGAGAGCATCATGAACAAAATGCGTGAATACGAGCGGGGGAGAGAGGACGGTCTTGACCTTGCTCTTCGGATAGTAAGGCAGGGCGGATTAGAAGCCCTGGAGAAAGAAGTAAGATTCCGGAATATCACCGGAGTACATACATCACTGGCAGTAAAGGACCTCGACAAGGCATCTGAAAAGATCAAAGAAATGACCCTGGACACATTTACGATCTTAAGTATCGCAGTACTGCATGATTACTTTGGATTCGGACAGAAGCGCTGCCAGAAGTTTATGGACGGTATGGACAAAGGCGCTGAGTATCTGACAGATGATCTCGCAACATGGCCTGATTACATAAACAGCATAAAAGAACAGCTTGGATTTGAGCTGGAGATCAGATGGAATAACTGAGGAGGACGCAGAATGCAATTAAAAGACTTAACCAATAACCAGAGGCGCAAAGAGTTTCTGGAGGACTATACCGGATGGAAATTATGGCTTGTTGTGCCGGAAGTAAACGAAAAATATTATTCATATTCGCTTCCTGATAACTCAATGATTATTGCAAAAGAAACCGAGCACACCAAAGGCGATGACTGGTGGAAGAAAGAAGAACGTGGTGGCTATTACGTTACCACAGAATATTATCTTCTGGAAGGCGACTGGGAGAGATTTGCAGACTGTAAGAAGAGCAAGACACAGATTGTTGAACATTTGAGAGAGGTGACAAAATGCTAATTAGAAGTCAGAATAAACGCATATTAATCAATATGAACAACGTATCAAGCCTAGAGCGTGTTTGAAAAACATTTGAATTTGTTTATTTTAACCAAATGAGTATTGAGGCGATACACAGGAACCCCAGATAAGTGCATGCAAGCTTGTCATACCGGGTTGCTATACGGCGATAAGCTT
>ENA-OQLI01000088-OQLI01000088.1-human-gut-metagenome-genome-assembly--contig:-NODE-88-length-131753-cov-6.295078_pt1 | contig 131753 bp, 143 predicted proteins | sample MGYA00242805_ERZ504812 | MGnify/ENA primary metagenome ERZ504812 (study PRJEB26092, sample SAMD00036430) | human gut metagenome | host: Homo sapiens | study: EMG produced TPA metagenomics assembly of...
ACCAGAGACACCCATGAGAAAGATTATCTTGAGACCCAGGAAGGGAAAAACCTGCCGGTAGAGCACTGCATCCAGGGAACCAAAGGCTGGGAGCTGGCTCCGGAGATCGAAAAGCTCAGAGTGGAGGAGCCTATTGATAAGCCTTCCTTTGGAAGCACGGCGCTCGGAGCACTTCTGAAGGCGCAGGATGAGGATCTGAAAAAGCAGGGAAAGCCGGGAATAGAATCCATTACGCTGATCGGCCTTTGCACCGATATCTGCGTGATCTCAAACGCCATGATCCTGAAGGCGTATCTTCCGGAGGTGCCTGTGATCGTAGAGGCTGACTGCTGTGCGGGAGTTACGCCGGAAAGCCATAAAAATGCATTGGAAGCTATGAAAGTATGTCAGATTAAGATTGAACATGGTATAATATAAACAGTACAAGATAAATGGCCATCAGGCAATGGAGGGAGAATTATGAAACTGGGAAGCATTCGGCATGAGCTTGCCTTACAATCCGCAAAACAAAAAATTCTGCAGTCAAAACTTTCTCTCTATGCAAAGGAATTGTATTTATATGGAAGTGCGGCCAGAGGGCAGGTCAGATGGGATAGTGACATTGACTTACTTTTAGTACTTGACCCGGCGCAAAAGAACAGTAAAAAAATAAAGAAAGAAATTGTATATCTGAAAGGAACTATTTCGGATGAAGAACTGGACGCCCCGGAGGTGGACTTGAAAATTGTTTTTGGAGATGGATGGAGAACCAGTACGCAGACATATTATAAAAATATTGTGCAGGAGGGAAAAAAAATATGGCAGAAGAGTTAAAAACATATTATGATTTTGCTGATAATAATTATGATTTCCTGATGGCTGCATATAAAAATGGTCTGGTAGGAAATGCGATGGGGGCCATGGCGCAGGAGACATGTGAAAAATATCTGAAGCATTTGATTGACGAGTATGTGATACTAGGAGATTCTGCAGATAATGCTAAGAAAACGGAGATTTTAAGGACACATAACCTGACAAAACTTTCAAAATATATATCATCTCATCTTCCGGAGGTGAATTTGGACCGACCATCATTAAACTTGGTAAATGGGCTGTATTTCACAACAAGATATCCTGGTGATGAAAGTATCATGGTTGAAAAGGATGACTTGGATGAGTATATTGATGCTGTAAAAAAGTGTAAAAATGCTGTAGATGAATTTATTCGGAGCAAAAAGGAATGATGGACAATTGGGGACGGGGGATTTTCAGAAATCCCCCGTCCCTAACTAAAATTATTCCGGATAAATAAGCTGTCTGTCAGAGATGTTTTCCAGCACTTCTTTCAGATATTTCCGGGCAAGATAATTTGCCATGGGACGGTTCATGTCCAGATAGTTTCCGCAGTCCTTTGGAGCGGCACCTGGAACCTCCCCTTCAAAATCTGCGATAAAGGTGAACATTTCAGTCATCAGGGGCACGATATCCCGGGATGTATATTCGCCGGAAAGGATCAGATAGAAACCGGTGCGGCATCCCATGGGACCGAAATAGATCGTTTTGTCCGCCCAGGTTTCGTGATTGCGAAGAAATGTAGCGCCCAGATGTTCGATCGTATGTACCTCGGCAGTATTCATTACCGGCTCGTCATTCGGGCTTGTCATGCGGATGTCAAAGGTGGTAACCGGATTTTGGTTCACATAATCAATGCGGGATACATAGAGTCCGGGGACCAGCCGGATGTGGTCTACTGTAAAGCTCTTTATTTTTTCCATGGTTAAACAACTCCTCTTTTATATATTATTACTATTCACAGCCAACCCTACTCGCATGCGCACTCGTCGCGCTTGCGCACTCCAGTTTCGCCCCTTGCGGGGCTAAGACTGCTTATGTGGATAGTAACTGTTTGTTACCAGTATACCAGCTTTCTTTTGATTTTACTAATGTAAAATGTAAGGAGATGTGGTATACTTACTTCGTGTGTATAGGAGGCAGAAGATGAAGTTATATTTGGTTAGACATGGAATCACAGACTGGAATGCGAGAAAAAAGATACAGGGACAGGTAGATATTCCCCTAAATGAGGAGGGAAAGCGCCTGGCGAGGGAGACGGCAGAGGGGCTTTCGGACGTGCCGTTTGACCTTTGTATTTCAAGCCCTTTATGCAGGGCGAAGGAGACGGCGAGGATTATCCTGCGGAATCGGAAAACACTGATCCTGGAGGACCCCAGGATCATGGAGATGGCCTTTGGAGAGTATGAGGGAAAGTGCTGCTCCAAAGAAGGATGGGATGTGCCGGAGAGCTTTCACCGTTTCTTTGACGATCCGGCAGGATATCAGCCTCCGGAGGGCGGAGAGTCCTTTGAAGATGTGAAAAAGAGAACCGGCGAATTTCTGGAGTCTCTTTATAAAAAGGATGCATATCAGGAACTGGATATTCTGATTACGACCCACGGGGCAGCATTGGCAGGGCTTCTCAATAATATTAAGAACGAGCCTTTGTCCTGTTACTGGGGAAGCGGTGTGCACCGGAACTGTGCGGTGACCGAAGTAGAGGTCATAAACGGAGTACCAAAGATTCTTTCGGAAAATGTAGTATACTATCAGAATGTAAAAGATCCCTGGGCGGAAGACGCTTAGAGGGGAAGATGATCATATAGATAAATGGAGGAAAAAAGATGATTGGCGATAAGAAAGTATTATTCAGCGGTATGCAGGCGACCGGAAACCTGACACTTGGAAATTACCTGGGGGCATTAAAGAACTGGGTTTCTTTAAGTGATGAGTATGAGTGCTTTTACAGTGTGGTGGATATGCACTCAATTACGGTAAGGCAGGATCCGGCGACTTTAAGAAAGCGGGCGAGAGCGCTTCTGACTTTGTATATTGCAGCCGGGCTTGATCCGGAAAAGAACTGCATTTATTATCAGTCCCATGTGTCCGGACATGCAGAGCTGGCATGGATCTTAAACTGCTTTACCTACATGGGTGAGCTGAACCGTATGACCCAGTTTAAGGATAAGGCAGCAAAGCATGCAGATAATATCAACGCCGGACTTTTCACCTATCCGGTACTGATGGCGGCGGATATCCTGCTTTATCAGGCAGACGTGGTGCCGGTAGGGATAGACCAGATGCAGCACCTGGAGCTGACAAGAGACATTGCAGAGCGATTTAATAATATTTACGGGGATGTATTTACAATTCCGGAGGCGTATATCGGAAAGGTGGGCGCAAAGATCATGAGCCTGCAGGATCCGGCGAAAAAGATGTCCAAATCCGATGAGAATCCTAACGCCAGTATCTACCTGATGGATGATCCGGACACGATCATGCGCAAATGCAAGCGTGCAGTGACAGACTCTGAGGCTCAGATCCTGTACCGGGACGAGCAGCCCGGCGTAAAGAACCTGATCAACATTTACAGTGCATGTACCGGAAAAACACCGGAAGAGACCGTGAAAGAGTTTGACGGAAAAGGCTACGGAGACTTTAAGGTGGCAGTGGGAGAGGCTGTATGTGCTGTATTGAAACCGCTGCAGGAGGAAGTGGCGCGTCTGGAAAAGGATAAGGCTTATATCGACGGGATCATCAAAGCAAATGCGGAAAAAGCAGGATATTATGCGAATAAGACGCTGCGCAAGGTTCAGAAAAAGGTTGGATTTCCGGAAAAGATCCGGTAGTCGTGGTACAAAGAGGAAGGGAATATGAAGATACAATCGGCGGGACAGCAGAAGTACCAGGATTTGATCCGAAAACCGGCAGAGCGGGTAAGGACTGCTATGATCGTGTGGATCAGCCTGGCGTGTCTGGCCTTTATCAGCTTTTTTTCTAATGTGTGGGTCGCATTGATCCTGGCGGCAGCAGCGGCTGTGCTCGCCGCCAGAAATATAGGGGCGCGCAGAGTCCTGGAAGGGGCGCTTGACGGCATAGAGGACCGGGAAGATTTTTTCTGTCAGCTTATGGAAGGTAATACCATGGAATTTCCGGGATATCCGGTCGTGGTCACCAGAGAATATCTTGTGACAGCATATCAGACCGTTTTGGTTTACCGGCTGGAAGAGGTTAAGAAGGCTGGAAGAGAAGAGCTGAAAAAGATATTGTTTCCCGGAAAGGTAAAAGTAAACGAAGAAATCCTTAATAAAGTGTCCGCATATATCGGCTGAAGCATATGCCGGCAGATCAGAAATGGTCTGCCGGTTTTTTTATTGCCTTTTCCATACTCAAAAGGTATTTTTAGCGATGTTTTAGAAGTATTAGACATGTAAAAATGCATTAAATATAATAATTATGTAAAAAGCCGGTGCCAGCTATTTACGAAAAATGTGCCGGACTGGCAAAAAACCGAGGTGTGAAAATGAACAAATCTATAAAATCAACGATAAAGCCTGTGGCCGACATCTTCATGACTGTACTGCTTTTATTTTTAATGGGCTATCAGTTCTGGGGCGAGACTGCTCACGAATGGGCCGGGACGCTGATGCTTTTGCTGTTTATCGCCCATCACATACTGAACGCAGGCTGGTATAAAAATATTTTTCGTGGCAGGTATACGCCGATACGGATTATTATGACCGTGATTAATCTTGCCCTGCTGGTTACCATGCTCTGTCTGATGGGCAGCGGGATCATGATGTCCCGCCATGTATTCTCTTTTCTTTCTGTCAGCAGCGGGATGGGAACAGCCAGGCTGGTGCATATGGCGGCGTGCTACTGGGGATTTGTCCTGATGTCCCTGCATCTGGGGCTGCACTGGGGAATGATGATGACAAAAATGAGGCAATCTCTGCCTAGCACCAGTCCATCCAGGATCAGAACTGTCATACTCCGCATAGTGGCTGCGGCTATTGCAGTATACGGGGCGTATGTATTCATCAGCCGGAATCTCATCACATATATGCTTTTACAGACACAGTTTGTTTTCCTGGATTTTGGCGAATCTCCGATATTCTTTTATATAGAGTATCTGGCAATGGCAGGGCTGTTTGTCTGGATCGTCTATTATCTGACCATGATATTCAGAAGGAAGAAAAAGGAATATAGAAAAGCAGATTAGAAGAGGGAGTGATAGAAACGATGATCAATGAACGACTGGCAGAGATACTTATCGATTCTTTCTGGGAGATACTGATACCGGGACTGACTATGACCATTCCACTGACTATACTGGCGTTTTCACTGGCCATGGTGATAGCAGTTATCACGGCCATGGTACAGTTTGCAGAGATAAAAATACTGAGGAAGGTGGCGCGGTTTTACATATGGGTGATCCGCGGGACCCCTCTTTTGGTTCAGCTGTTTGTTGTTTTTTATGGTCTGCCAAACATAGGCATACTGATCGAACCATTTCCGGCGGCTGTACTTGTCTTTTCCATCAACGAAGGAGCATCCGGATGCAGACGTGAAGATCGCAGCGCTGACGGACGACGCCTCGGAAGTAGCGATCCCGTTCAGAAAAGGGGATGAGACAGCCAGTCTGCGGGAGGCGGTCAACCAGGCCATCAGTGAATTGAGAGAATCCGGTCAGCTCTCTGAATTATCGGAGAAATATTTTGGAACAGATATTTCTCAGGAATAAATGAGAAGCAGAATGAAAAAAGGAGGAGGTTGCAAATGAAGATTGTAATTTTACAGGGAAGTCCGAATAAAAAGGGATCCACCAATATTTTAGTTGAGAATTTCAGCAAAGGAGCGGAAGCGGCAGGGCACAGTGTCATAAGGTTTGATCTTGACGAGATGAATATCCGTCCATGTACCGGATGCGTGACATGCGGATATGAAGGACCCTGCATCCTGCATGATGACAATCAGAAAATAAGAGAGGCCGTCCTGGACGCTGATATGATTGTTTTTGCAACACCGCTTTATTACTATGGTATGTCGGCACAGCTTAAAATTGTGACCGACCGGTTCTGTGCGTATAACAGCAGTATTACCAGAAAGCATATGAAGGCAGCTCTTCTTGCGGTCGCATGGAACAGCGACACCTGGACATTTGACGCGCTGGAAAGTCATTATCGTACACTGGTCAGATATCTGGATCTGCAGGACCAGGGCATGGTACTTGGAAGGGGCTGCGGGACTCCTGCGATGACAAGACACAGCCAGTATCCGGAAATGGCGTATGAGCTTGGAAACCGGCTGTAGAGGCTGTAGTATTAGAAGCAAGTAGAAAGAGGAGAATGAATATGCGATATGAAAAATTAGGAATGTCGGAGTTGAATGTCTCAAGGATCTGTATGGGCTGTATGGGGTTTGGAGATGCTTCCAATGGACAGCATTCATGGACCATTGACGAGGAACATTCGCGTGAGATCATCCGGCGCGGACTGGAACTTGGAGTTAACTTTTTTGACACGGCCATTGGTTATCAAAATGGTACCAGTGAACAGTATCTTGGTCGGGCGCTGAAAGATTTTACCAGCCGGGATAAGGTTGTGGTCGCAACAAAATTTTTGCCCCGTACCAACGAGGAGATAGAAGCAGGCATCACCGGTCAGCAGCACATTGAACGAATGCTGAATAAAAGCCTGGAAAATCTGGGAATGGATTATGTAGACCTATATATTTATCATATGTGGGATCACCGGACTCCGATCTATGATATCCTTGATGGTTTAAACCGGATGGTCAAAGCCGGGAAAGTCCGCTACGTCGGCATCTCAAACTGTTTTGCCTATCAGCTGGCAAAAGCCAATGCTTTGGCAGAAAAAGAAGGATTTGCAAAATTTGTGTCAGTTCAGAGTCATTATAATCTGATCTTCCGGGAGGAAGAGAGGGAAATGGCAAAGCTGTGCGCAGAGGATCATATTGCAATGACACCTTACAGCTCTTTGGCAGGAGGAAGGCTTTCCAAACATCCAGGAGAAACATCCAAGAGACTTGAGGAAGACGATTATGCAAGGCTCAAATATGATGCGACAGCAGGGCAGGACAATGTGATCATTCAGCGGGCAGCCGAACTGGCGGAGCGCCGCGGTGTGAGCATGACCGAGATCTCTCTTGCATGGCTGCTTACAAAGGTGACGGCTCCTGTAGTGGGTGCAACAAAGCTTTCTCATATTGAAGGAGCGGCGAAGGCAGTAGAGTTAGAATTAAGCGAAGATGAAATTCACTATTTGGAAGAGCCGTATATTCCGCACCGTCTGGTTGGCGTGATGGCTCAAAATACAGCTGCATCTTCGGGGGAGTCCCATGTCTGGACGACAGGAAAACAAAAAATCTAAACCAGAAACCATGCAGATATTCTGCAGAAGAAAGGAGACGAGTATGAAGAAAAGAGGAACAGCTTTATTACTAGCCTTGACACTTGGTATTTGTATGGCAGGCTGTGGCGCACAGTCAGAAGAGACAGATGACAGCAGCCAGACCGCACAGACCCAGGATGACACGGATACTGGAAATTCACAGGAAGAAGAGCAGGGCAGCGCAGGCGGACAGGGAAATGTTCTCGTGGCATATTTCTCCTGGGCAGACAATGCCGTTCTCGAAGACGATGTGGATGCCGTGTCTTCGCCAAGCGTGATCCCACCCGGAAATGTTCAGCAGCTTGCAGGCTGGGTACAGGAAGAGACTGGCGGAGATCTGTTCTCTATAAAGGTGACAGATCCCTATCCAAGTGACTGGGATGAATGTCTGGATCGTGCAAATGAAGAAGTTTCGGAAGACACAAGGCCGGAGCTTACAGAAAACGTAGAAAACCTGGATCAGTACGATACGGTCTTTCTGGGCTATCCTAACTGGTGGTACGGCGTCCCCATGGCGCTGCTGTCTTTCCTGGAGAATAATGATCTGTCCGGCAAAGACATATATCTCTTCTGTTCCCACGGCACGGGAGGACTTGCTGACAGCGTGGACATCATAACAGAAGCGGTGCCGGATGCAGAGATTTCAGATAATATCTTTGACTGCTACGAGGAAGATGCATCGTCCTCCGAGGAAGTGATCCGTGAGTGGGTGCAGGAACTTGGATACAGCGGCGCCCAGAGTGAAGATGCGGTTCAGGGAAATACTCTGAACCTGCAGATAGGCGATACTGTCCTGACGGCTGAGCTTGCCGACAATTCTTCAGTGGATGCACTTCGGGAGATGCTCTCGGCCGGACCTTTAGAAATTGATATGCAGGATTATGGTGATATGGAAAAGGTGGGAAGTCTCGGACAGGATCTGCCTGTCAATGACGAACAGATTACGACCGAGGCCGGAGATCTGATCCTGTATCAGGGAAATTCCTTTGTCATCTATTATGCACCCAATACATGGAATTTTACACGGCTTGGAAAGATCAACGGTGTGAGTGCGGAAGAACTGCAGGATATTCTGGGTGAGGGAGATGTAACAGTCACCTTGTCCCTGGCAGAATAAGGTCTTTGAACAACAGGAAAGACGGGAGAATTAAATAAGTGGCAGGAAACAGACAGGGAGCGAAATTGGTGATTACCGATTTCGCTCCCTGAATTCGTGGCTATTTACTGTAATTTAGCGTAGGTATCATCATCTACCGCTTCCAGCCACTCATTGCTGGTTTCTGTTCCCGGAGCCTCAAAAGCGATGTGAGAGAACCAGCTGTCTGCCTTGGCTCCATGCCAGTGCTTCACTTCCGGCGGAATTACGATGACAGTTCCCGGCTCCAGGCTTACAGGATCTTTTCCTTCTTCCTGATACCAGCCGCTTCCGGCAGTACAGATCAGAATCTGTCCGCCTCCTGTCTTTGCGTGGTGGATATGCCAGTTATTGCGGCATCCCGGCTCGAAGGTGACGTTTGCGAGTGCGATGGATCCTTCCCCCGGTTTTGTCAGCGGATTTAAATAGGAATCACCGATAAAGTACTGGGCAAATGCAGAGTTTTCTTGTCCCATACCAAATACGTTTACTTTGTCAAATGTTTCTTTGTCTTGAATCTTCATAATAAAAACCTCCTGCTAAATTGTTTTTTAAGTTTCTTGATTTTTACGGATATTGTGGCGGAGATAATCCAGGTTACTCAGCTGTTTTTCATGGAAATGAATCTCATCCAGCAGACTTCGCCGCTTTAACTCCAGCATCTTAAGACGCTGACTTTCGCTGCATTCCTGCTCCAGAAGAAGTTTCATGTAAGTTTCAATTTCCGTATTTTCAAATCCGATATCACGCAGTGTCATGATCATGCTAAGGCGTTCCAAATCGGTATCGTCATACTGCCAGGAGCCCATTACTTTTTTGACTGCTCCGCACAATCCCCAGCGCTCATACTCATGAAGTATTTCAAGAGGTATATGATAGCGCTCGCTTGCCTCATCAATTGTCATTTGTTCCCTCCTCTCGGAATAACATTTCGTTCACAATGGAAGAGATACTATATAAAGTATGATCGTTCTTTTGGAACAATTTCATTATAGCTTTCACAAAGACATACGTCTAATGCTTATATTAAATCTTAATAAATGCCCGTACTGCATTTTTGGGGTTCGACAGTCTATGCCCGTGTAGCTTTTTAAGAAACACGCTGTAAGTCCAAACCTGATGGTATCTACAGAAAAACAAATCGGTTCTTCTGCAGACCTCAAAAGTATTTTATAATGACTCATATAAAGGAGAAATATGTATGAGTGGATTGTTGAAGCAATTAGAGAAAAAACGGAGCATGGTATTGATTCTTATGTCCCTGGCCGTTGTGCTGATGCTCTCAGGGTGCAGCGGCACGGAAGAAGAATCCCAGCCCGCCTCTTCCGGTGAAGAGGAGGCGTATACACTGGAAACAAAGGTAGAAGACGTGATCAATGATCCGGCCTTTGGAGATTATGGGAGACTGATCTTTCCGGCGGACCGGACAATAGACGACGATCTCACGCTGCAGGACGTGGGAGAGATCCTGACCTGGTATAACAATGTGAATCCTGAGCGGACAGTAGCCATTGCGAATGAGCTGAGAAAGCAGGCGGCATCCGGAGAACAGATTTTTTATGATATCTATACAGATGAGGAAAAAAGGGAAGATCCGGACAAAGAAAATACAGGTCTTTTTTTCTTCCGGGGAGATCCGGGGGCTAAGACAGCCATTGTAAATGCGGGAGGAGGATTCGTCTATGTGGCGGCTATGCATGACAGCTTCCCGCATGCCATGGAGTTATCAGAAATGGGATATAATGCCTTTGCGCTGATCTACCGGCCGGGAGCCGATACTGCCTGCGAGGATCTGGCAAGAGCCATCGCCTTCCTTCATGAACATGCGGAGGAGCTTCAGATTGATATGGAAGACTATTGATTGAACGGGCGGCCAGCTTCTGGGAAAGTAATATGGGAGAATAGAGAAGAATAGAATATAGGATTTAAAACCCCGGCAGGATGAGAACTTTCCTGCCGGGATTTTTTATGCAGCGCCCTTGACTTTAGTCCGAAGTCGTACTATAATCATGGTACGATTTCGGACTAAGGAGGTTCCAGATGAAAATATTTCAAGAAGAAGTGCTGCAGCAGTTTAATCATTTTTATAAAGAACTGGATGATCTTTATCATGAGATTTCCACTGCGACAGGATTATCAGACAGTGCGTTTGACGTTATGTATGTAGTTGCCACTTTAGGGGATGGGTGTCTGCAGAGAGATATCTGCCGGGAAGCGTTCGTAAGCAAGCAGACGGTAAACTCTTCAGTGCGGAATCTTGAAAAGAAAGGGTTTCTCCTTCTTGAGCAGCATGGGAGAGATAAGCAGATATACCTTACGGACCAGGGAAAAGAATTTTCAGAGCAGAAAATACGTCCTGTGATCCAGATGGAAAACGAAATATTTATGGATCTGGAACCGGAGGAGAGAAAAGAATTTGTCCGTCTTTTCCGAAAATATGTAGATATATTTGAAAGACATGAGAAGATATTGCTGGAGGATCTGAAATGAAACTGGTATTACGCTTTTTAAAGCCATATCGGCGGTTATGCGGACTTACCATACTCGCTATGCTCCTTGACGTGGCGGGAGGGCTGATCGTTCCCCGTCTGACCGCGGATATGATCAACATCGGTATAGAAAGCGGCAGCCTGTCCTTTATCATCCAAAAAGGGCTTGCAATGCTGGCGGCCACTCTTGCGGCAGGCGCGGGAGCGCTGCTGGGAAGCTGGCTGTGTGCGGATCTGTCGGCAAAAATAGGAAAAGATATGAGAAATGCTGTCTATGAGAAGTCGCTTACCTTTTCAGACCATGATTTTGACCAGTTTGGGACAGGCTCCATGATTACCCGTACACTCAATGACATTAATATCATACAGCAGTCAGTGGTCTGGTGTATCCAGATGGTGCTGCCGGTTCCGGCTGTCTGCGTGATGGGGATTGCCATGGCATTTGCGGTGGATCAGGTGATGGGATTTCTGCTGATTGGAGTGACGCTTCTGATCGTTATCCTGGCAGTGATCGTTACCCGGAGAGCATCAGAAATTTTCGGACGCCTGCAAAGGCTGCTGGACCGGATGAACGTAGTGCTGCGGGAGAATCTGACAGGAGTCAGGGTGATCCGTGCCTTCCGGAAGGAAAGAGATGAAGAGGAGAGGATGAGAAAATCCTTTGAGGATTATGCAGAGACGTCGATCAGGGCAAATCTCTTGTTTGCAGGACTGGAAAGTACCGCCTTTTTTGTGATCAATATCTGCATTGTGGCGATCCTGTGGTTTGGAGGCAATCGGATTGGAGCCGGATACATGCAGATCGGTGATATTACTGCACTGACGGAGTATTCGATTCTGATCTTATTTTATATCATCATGGCCCAGATGGTGATCATCCTGCTCCCAAGAGCCAGAGTGTGTATCCGGAGAGTCAGCGAAGTGCTGGAAAAGGAGCCTGGAATCCTGGATGGTCAGGTAAACAGAGGGGAAAAGGAATACGGACCGGCAGAAGGCCTTCATGGAGAAGACGCAGTGGCCGCCAGATTCCTCGATGTGTCGTTCCGCTTTCCGGATGCAGATGAATATGCATTGAAAAATCTTAGTTTTTCCTGTAAGAGAGGGGAGACGACAGCGGTAATAGGAGGAACCGGAAGCGGAAAATCTACTATTGCAAAGCTTTTGCTCCGTTTCCATGATGTGTCGGAGGGTCAGGTGCTGGCAGGCGGAAAGGATGTCAGGGAAATCCCGCAGGAAGAGCTGCGCAGGCATATTGCCTATGTACCTCAGAAGGCATGGCTGTTTTCGGGAACAGTTGCGGAGAATCTGAGGCAGGGAAATGAAAAGGCTACGGAGGAGGAAATGCGGCATATCCTTTCGGTTGCCCAAGCTGATTTTGTAAACGGGCTGCCGAAGGGATTGCATGCCCGGGTATCCCAGGGCGGCACCAATTTCTCCGGCGGACAGAGGCAGCGCCTCGCTATCGCCAGGGCTTTGATGAAAAAGGCGGATCTCTATATTTTTGATGACAGTTTTTCAGCGCTGGATTTCAAAACAGACGCTGCGCTCCGCCATGCCCTCAAAACAGAGGTGGCGGATGCTGCCGTACTGATCGTGGCCCAGCGTATTAACACGATCCTGAACGCAGATCAGATCATCGTACTGGATGAGGGGAAGATCGCCGGTATCGGGAAGCACAGCGAATTGATGCAAAGCTGCCTGGTATATCAGGATATTGCAAGATCGCAGATGAAAGGAGAGGCATAGATATGGCTGAGTATGAAAATACCCAGTATACAGACGAGATGGAGTTTGAGGTGCCCAAAAAGTCCAGAGAAACGGTAAAACGTTTGTGGAAGTCTATGGGAAGGCAGCGTATCCGTCCTATGATCGTGGCTGTTTCTGTAGTTTTTTATACAGTGCTTTCTGTGGCGGCCCCGGTTTACAGTGCGAAGATCGTAGACCTTCTCTTTATGGAGATTAAGGCGGCTATTGAGACAGGAGATGTTTTCCGTGTATCCTGGGAGCATGTGGGACGGGAAATCATGATCCTTCTTCTTATCTATACAGTGACAGGGATTCTGTACATGTTTCAGAGCTTTCTCATGGCCAGCTTTGCCGAGCGCCTGAGCCTGGAACTTCGGACAAAGATCAGCAGGAAACTTTCAAGGCTGCCTCTTTCTTATTATGACGGGCATCAGCCCGGAGAAGTGTTAAGCCGTGCCACCAATGACCTGGATAAAATGGCTGAAGTCATGCAGACAGGGCTCTTGAAGTTATTTACGGCGGTAGGTATGGTAGCCGGCTCCCTGATTATGATGTTTTACTTTCATGTGGGACTGACGTTGGTGTTTTTACTTTTTACTGTGCTTGCGATGCTGTCCACCAGCTTTTTCTCTGCAAAGACACTCCACTGTGCTGCAAAGAGGCAGCAGGCGGTAAGCCTGGTGACCCGCAGGGTGGAGGAAGCTTACAGCGGGCGGACTGTGATCAAGGCATTTACCCAGGAAAAAAACAGTCGGAAAGACATAGAGGAGGCTGTAGAAGAGCTGGCCAGGACCTCAAGGAAAGCAGACTTTATGATGAATGTGGTCAACCCGTTTATCCGTATGGTCAACCGTCTGGGGCAGGCGGTGATTGCCGTGTTTGCCGGAAAGCTTTTGCTGGACGGCGTGCTGAGCGTGGGCGTGTTCCAGGCCTTTTTCCAGTACGTGTACCAGGCATCGGAGCCTCTGACAGAGGCGGCATATATGATCAATTCGCTGCAGTCTTCCATAGCGTCCGTGGAACGGATCTTTCAGCTGCTGGACGAAGAGGAGATCCGGAAGGATCCATCACATCCGGCGGAAGTTCTGAATGCAGAAGGATATGTGGAGTTTTGCCATGTGAAATTTGGGTATACGAAAGAGCATATTCTGATGGATGATATCAGTTTTGCGGTAAAGCCGGGACAGAAGATCGCAGTGGTGGGAAGTACCGGAGCCGGAAAGACAACACTGATCAATCTCCTGATGAGGTTCTATGAGGTGAATGGCGGGCAGATTCTGTTAGACGGCAGAGATACTGCAGATATGACCTATGCAGGACTCCGGGGAAATTTCGGAATGGTACTTCAGGATACATGGCTGTTTGACGGGACCATTGCGGAGAATATTGCTTACGGGAGACCTGGGGCGTCAAGAGAGGAGATCATAGCGGCAGCAAAGGCGGCCAGGGCGGATTTCTTCATCCGGACGCTGCCAAAAGGGTATGATACGGTGATACATGGAGACGCCGAGACGATATCCGCAGGACAGAGACAGCTCCTGACCATAGCACGGGTGATGCTGACAGATCCGGCGGTCCTGATCCTGGACGAGGCCACCTCCAGCGTGGACACGAGAACAGAGATGGAGATTGGAAGGGCAATGAGTGAACTGATGCAGGGGCGGACCAGCTTTGTGATCGCCCACCGCCTTTCTACCATTGTAGATGCGGATATGATCCTTGTGATGCAAAACGGAAATATCATTGAGAAGGGGAACCATCATACCCTGCTTGGCGCCGGAGGCGCGTACGCGGAACTTTATAACAGTCAGTTTGCATAAAAAGAGGCTCCCACGCAGAGCGGTTATTGTTTTCTCTGCGTGGGGAGCCTTTTTAAATGAAATAAAATGATTAATCCTCATCTTCGGTCTGTACCGAGTAGGTCTGACGTTTTCTTGCCATCTCGTCGCTTTCCAGATACTCATCGTAGGTGGTGATCTTGTCGATCAGCTTTCCGCCGGGAACGATCTCCATGATACGGTTGGCGGTAGTCTGAACGATCTGGTGGTCACGGGAAGTGAAGAGGATCACGCCCGGGAACTTGATCATACCGTTGTTGAGAGCGGTGATGGATTCCATGTCCAGGTGGTTGGTAGGCTCGTCCAGGATCAGCACATTGGCTCCGGAGATCATCATCTTGGACAGCATACAGCGGACTTTCTCGCCTCCGGACAGAACGCTGACTCTTTTCACGCCGTCGTCGCCGGAAAAAAGCATACGGCCTAAGAAGCCACGCACATAGGTGACATCCTTTTCATCGGAATACTGGGTCAGCCATTCTACGATGGTATAGTCGTTCTCGAATTCTGCGCCGTGGTCCAGCGGGAAGTAAGCCTGGGAGGTAGTGATTCCCCACTTGTAGGTTCCTTCGTCCGGCTCCATCTCGCCCATCAGAATTTGGAAGAGAGTGGTCTTTGCCAGCTCGTTGCCTCCCACGAAAGCCACCTTATCGTCATGGTTTAAGGTAAAGGAAATATTGTCCAGTACCTTTTCGCCGTCGATGGTCTTGGACAGGCCTTCTACGGTGAGAACCTCATTTCCGATCTCGCGGTTTGGACGGAAGTCGATGTAAGGATACTTCCGGCTGGAGGGCTGGATGTCGTCCAGCTGGATCTTCTCCAGGGCGCGTTTTCTGGAAGTCGCCTGCTTGGATTTGGAAGCGTTGGCGCTGAACCGGGAGATGAACTCCTGGAGCTCTTTGATCTTTTCTTCCTTTTTCTTGTTGGCTTCCTTCATCTGACGGATCAGAAGCTGGCTGGACTCATACCAGAAATCATAGTTTCCGGCATAGAGCTTGATCTTGCCGTAGTCGATGTCTGCGATCTGGGTGCAGACTTTATTTAAGAAATAACGGTCGTGGGATACCACGATCACTGTGTTTTCAAAGCCGATAAGGAACTCCTCAAGCCAGGCGATGGCGTCCAGGTCCAGGTGGTTGGTGGGCTCGTCCAGGAGCAGGATGTCCGGATTGCCAAAGAGGGCCTGTGCCAGAAGGACCTTTACCTTTTCCGGACCGTTTAAGTTTTTCATCATCTCATAGTGAAGTTCGGTGCCGATGCCAAGACCGTTCAGAAGAGAAGCGGCGTCGGATTCAGCTTCCCAGCCGTTCATGGCGGCAAACTCGGCTTCCAGCTCGCTGGCCTTGATGCCGTCCTCATCTGTGAAATCTTCTTTTGCATAGATCTCTTCTTTTTCTTTCATGATCTCATAGAGGCGGGCGTTTCCCATGATGACTGTGTCCAGAACCGGGTAGTCATCGTATTTAAAATGATCCTGCTGCAGGAAGGAAAGCCGTTCTCCAGGAGTGATGATGACCTCTCCCTTGGAAGGCTCCAGCTGTCCGGAAAGGATCTTTAAGAAGGTGGATTTTCCGGCGCCGTTGGCTCCGATCAGGCCGTAGCAGTTGCCTTCGGTAAATTTGATATTCACATCCTCAAACAAAGCTTTTTTCCCGACGCGCAGCGTCACATTGCTTGTACTGATCATAAGATTCATTCTCCTTACTTAAAAAATGTCCGGCGTGTCTGCCGGAGCGCGTATCAGTTGGTTACATACATTGCCTATCTTAGCAAATATATCCGGAAATGGCAAGGATAGAAAGCGCCTGTGTGAAAAAATTTGTCATCCGGGAAAGTTATGGTTTTCCAAACCGGGAATCCGGTATATAATATCCGGTAGAAAGTGGGGTAGAATTTATGCAGAAAGCAACAATGGTACTGGAAGGCGGAGCAACCAGAGGCGTTTTTAGCTCTGGAGTTCTGGATTATCTGATGGAACAAGACTTTTATACGTCCCATGTGGTCGGCGTATCCGCCGGTTCCTGCAACGGTGTGGACTATGTGTCAAAGCAGATCGGCAGGACCAGGGACTGTATGATCCATAAAGAAAAAGAGTATGATTATCATGTGGGATTCAGGAAGTTTGTAAAAGAAAAGAGTATCCTGGATATGGATATGGTGTTTGACAAATATCCGAAAGAAATTTTTCCATTTGATTTTGACACCTATTTCGCTTCGGAAATGGAATGTGAAATTGTCACAACCAATTGTGTGACGGGGAAAGCGGAGTACATGACGGAAAGGAGCGACAGAGATCGGCTGATGAAGCTCTGCCGGGCATCCAGCAGTATGCCGCTGGTCTCGCCGATCGTTAATGTAGACGGCGTGCCGTACCTGGACGGGGGACTGGCGGATTCTATTCCTGTGAAGCGGGCACAGGCGCTTGGAAATGAAAAGATCATCGTGATCCTGACCCGCAATCCGGGCTATCGGAAGAAACCGACATCCAGAGGAGTTAAGAGTCTCTATAAAAGAGCTTACAAAAAGTATCCTAATCTGGTGCGCACAGCAATCAAAAGGAGCATGATCTATAATCAGCAGATGGAACTGGTGGAAAAGCTGGAGGATGAAGGAAAGATTTTTGTGATAAGGCCTTTGATCCCGACGGTGTCTAGGCTGGAGAAAAATTATGATGCTCTGATGCATTTCTATGAACACGGATACCGGCTGATGAAGCGCCAGTATCAGGCGCTCCAGGAGTATATGGAAAAATAGGAAAAGACAGAAAAAGGAGAATCAGGATGCGTAAACCAAGGATAGCGGTTCCTATCGGGGATCCGGCAGGGATCGGGCCGGAGATCGTGGCAAAGGCGATGGCGTCAAATGAGATTTCCGATGTTGCGGAATGTATCGTGGTGGGAGACAAAAGGATCATGGAGCGGGCTGTAAGATTTGCGGAAGTGGAGACGCTTAAGATCCGTTCTGTGACGAATCCGGAAGAGGGGGATTACCGTCCGGGCGTCATGAATCTGATCGATCTTTCCAACCTTGGCCCAAATGAATATGAGATGGGAACCGTGAACGGAAAGTGCGGGAGAGCCGCCTATGAATACATTGAAAAAAGTGTGAAGCTTGCGCTGGACGGCCGGGTGGATGCGGTGACAACGCCGCCTGTCAACAAAGAATCTCTAAAAGCCGGCGGGATCAATTACATCGGCCATACGGAGATTTTCGGCGCGCTGACAGAGACGAAGGATCCGCTGACTATGTTTGAGACAAGAGGGCTTCGGATCTTTTTCCTGACCAGGCATGTATCTTTAAGAGAGATGCTGGAAATGATAAAGAAAGAGCGGATCATAGAATATGTCAAGAGGTGCACGAAGGCTCTAAAGCAGCTGGGCGTAGAGAATGGGACTATGGCGGTGGCGGGGTTAAATCCCCACAGCGGAGAACATGGTCTGTTTGGATGGGAGGAAGAAGAGGAGATCGTTCCTGCCATTGAAGAACTGAAGGCAGAAGGGTATGATGTGGAAGGCCCTGTAGGGGCTGATTCGGTATTCCACCAGGCGGCGGAAGGAAAATACAACAGCGTACTGTCCCTGTATCATGACCAGGGACATATCGCCGCTAAAACGCTGGATTTCCATCGTACTATTGCCGTGACATGCGGGATGCCGATCCTTCGGACCTCTGTGGATCACGGAACCGCTTTTGATATTGCGGGTACCGGGAAGGCCTCAGAGGTCAGCATGATCGAAGCCATAAAAGTAGCGGCCAGGTACGCTTCAAATATTTATTGTCCGTAGGTGATCTCCTGCAGATACAGCCCCTTGGGGTCGCAGGGATCACTGGGATACTGGATGCCGGAGAAGATATCCTCGATATCTTCTCTTTTTCTTGTGCCAAAGCCGATATCCAGAAGGATGCTGACGATGAATCTTGCCATGTTGTGAAGGAAATCGTCCGCATGGATCAGGATCTGCATCTCTTCAGTGTCTCCATAGATCTGGATATCATAAATCTCCCGCTCGGTATTCTTGCTCTTTTTGGCGGAAGAAAAGTTGCGGAAATCATGCTTCCCAAGGAGCAGAAGCGCTGCCTGCTGCATCAGCTTTTTGTCCGGGATCTGGAAGCAGTGGAAGGTATATTTCCGGTCGAAGACGCTGGGGACGTCGTCGATGGTCATGCGGTAAATATAGGTCTTGGAAGTGGCGTTGAGCTGTGCGTGAAAGCGCTCCGGCATTTCCTCCACCCCGGTGATGGCAATATCCATGGGGAGATAACGGTTCAGGTAATGTTTGATCTCCGCAAGAGGCATGTCACATTCTGTTTTAAAATTTGCCACCTGTGCATAGGCGTGGACGCCTACCTCTGTGCGGCAGCCACAGTTCAATTCGATCAGGTATTCACCTGTCATTTTCTTTAATACTTCAATGATTTTATTTGAAATCGTATTATTGGATTCATTTTTTCCAAGACGGGTCCAGCCCTGGTAGCGGCTGCCGTCGTATTCGATCGTGAGTTTAATATTTCTCATAGCAGACACCCTTTCCTAAAAATCAGTTTTAGTATATCAAATCTTGTGGTATAATGAAAGGGCGTGACGGCAAAACAGAAAAAAATCTTAGAAACGCAGGAAATGGAGCATATTTATGAGTACTACGACAAAAAAGGTATCAGACTCTGCAACAGAGACACTCCATATTGTCCGGCCAAACCATCTGAATGCGGCAGGGCGTCTGTTCGGAGGCGTACTGATGCAGTGGATCGACGAGCTGGCGGGGCTTGTGGCAAAGCGCCATTCGCATATGAATGTGACCACGGCTTCGGTGGATAATTTGAGATTTTTAAAAGGAGCTTACCAGAGAGATGTAGTGGTAATCTCCGGGAAGATCACCTATGTGGGAAATACATCCATGGAGGTCCGGGTGGACAGTTATGTAGAAGACCTGGATGGCGTGAGGACGCCGATCAACAGAGCTTATTTTACAATGGTGGCTCTGGATGAGAATGATAAGCCATGTACCGTGCCGCGTCTTACTCTTACCACAGACGAAGAGCGGGAGGAATGGGAGAAGGCGAAGCTTCGCAAAGAGGTGCGCCTGATGAGAAAAGAAGTGGGAATTTAGTCAATCCCCACTTCTTTATTTTTTCAGCATTCCATGCATCGTCTTTAGCATCTGATCAATCCGTGCCTGCTCTTCTTCGGATTTTCCCTCTTTGAGTATGGATATGATCATGGTCATTTCATCAGGGGTAAAACGGATCCTTTTTTTATTGGCGCTGGTGATGAGTGCCATCATTACAGGAGCCAGAGCCTTACCGCTTTTCCCTTTTGTCTTACTGGCTGCACTGCGGATCAGCTCCAGCTTCACCGGATCCATATTCTTCAGCATCGGATGGTCCATCCATTCGTTCATTGTCTTCAAACCCTCCTTTCATAAAATCCTGCATAAAATCTGCGGCATCTGCGTGCTGCATCATTTCCATCATATTCATCATGGTCTCCATTTGTTCTAGATTTTCCCGCTCTTCCGGGCTCATATAGGCTTTCAGTTCGCTGAAGAGTTCCAGAGGGCGGGAAGCGGCAGGGAAGCCGCGGAAATGTTCCATAGTATAGGAAAGCTCCGCAAATTTAATATACACCGCCAGAAAATGCTGGGCGGAAGGCGGAGTGTATGGAAGCAGGAGTTTCAGCGTGTAGAGCCCCGGCGGAGTGATCAGGCTGTCAAAAGGCGTCATGAGCCTGGGAGGCTTTTGTTCCATAGGCACTCCTTTAGATAACGTTGTAAATATATATGAGCAAAGTATAAGAATTATGAAGAACGGGAACATATATTATGGTAGAAATCACTTCAAAAAGGAGGATTGGGAAATGGAACGGCGTCTGATCATTGACGGAAATGAGGTATATGAGATTGATGAAGCCTGCATGATAAAAAAGAAGGTAGAAGTCCGCGAGGAAGAAGACAGAAAAAAACATGAATCCCATCTGAACAGATATCAGCATGGATATCAGCACGGGAAGAAATAAAAAACGGCGGGATGTATTACCCCGCCGTCAGTCTTAAAATTAGCAGTCACAGCCGCATCCGTTGCCGCCGCCGAAGCCGCCGCAGCAGCACAGAAGAAGGATGATCCACAGGCAGCTGTCGTTTCCGCATCCGTTACCGTTGCCAAAGCCGCCGCAACAGCACAGAAGAAGGATGATCCACAGACAGCTGTTGTCGCCAAATCCACAGCCGCCTCTTCCCATTGCGGAATCACAGCCGCATCCACAGTTTGTAGCACTTAAATCACTCATGCTTAAATCCTCCGTTTAATGAAGTTTACAGTACATAATATGCGGAAGGATCTGATGTGTGAAATGCGGTGCCTAATATTTTACCAACCGCTTGACAGAGTGCTGGAAGGAGTACGCTTTCTTCTGGAGCTTCAGCTTGTCAAGGGCGGAGACGCTTTTCTTTACATAGTCATCATACAGCGTCAGCAGATAGGAAATGGTAATGTTACGGTTTTTATACCAGGTAAACAAAAGCCAGTTCATGATATCCGGATGCCAGTACCGTTCCGGAATGTCTGCGCTGCGAAGCGTGAGCACATGCTTGATAGCTTCCATAGAAAGCTGTGTCAGTCTGGCGCTCCTTTGCTTTTCTTTAAAAAGCAGGTCGCTTTCTGTAATGATATCATAGAGGTCGTTGGCTGACTTCCAATAGATTACAAATCCGGCCTGTTCTTCGGCTTCTCCGGCAGACTTTTTCAGGTCATAAGTCTGCATAACGGAACGCCGTCCGGTGATCTTACGGTCATATTCTGCTCTCTTTACACGGTCGGACAAAATAGCATATGCTTCCAGGATTTCCTGCATCTGCTGCGTGGTATCAATGCCATCTTTAAGATTGGCGTCCGGATGAAACCGCTTAGCCAGAGTATTTTTGGCGGCAGTGATCTCCTCCGCGGTAGCTTTGACAGAAACTCCCAGTATGTCATAGTAGTTCTTATCTTCCATTTAATATCTCCCCTTATGATGATCCCCTTAAACATCATAACAATAGTACGACAAATCGGCCTGGAAATCAATAGCTGGTTACAGATGGTTTCTTTTCGGAATATTCTGATAAAAAAAGGAACTTTATAGTATGGACAGGGTGAAAAAGATCATCAATTACTGGTGTAAAGATACAGAGGGAAAGACATGTCTGGGACGCGGCATTACGGCTGCCGTGCTGGACACCGGCATTTCGCCGCACCCGGATCTGAAGGGAAGGATCCGTGGCTTTCAGGATCTGGTGCATCACAGGAGGGATATATATGACGACAGCGGACATGGAACCCATGTGGCGGGCATCCTGCTGGGAGACGGGAGGATGTCGGGAGGAATCTTAAGCGGGGTCGCTCCGGAGGCAGCGGTGGTGGCGCTGAAAGTACTGGATGAAAAGGGAGATGGGAGCGTGGAGAATATTCTGGCAGGCCTTCGGTGGGTGCGGGAAAACCGGAGACGTTACGGGATCCGGATCGTGAATCTGTCTGTGGGAGCAAAGGCGGATCTGGATGCCGGAAAGGAGCAGGAATTTTTAAGGAGTGTGGAACAGCTGTGGGATGAGGGGCTGGTGGTGATCGTGTCAGCGGGCAACCAGGGACCGGCTAGGGGCACGGTGGCAGTTCCCGGGACCAGCCGCAAGGTCATCACTGTAGGAGCGCTGAAGACGAATGAAAGGATTCAGGATATAAGCGGGCGGGGACCCACGAAAGATTGTGTAGTGAAGCCGGACCTCCTGGCGCCGGGATATCAGATCCTGTCCTGCAGAAGTCAGTTTGGAAGAAGAACAGGGTATTACACGGTCAAAAGCGGGACCTCTATGGCGGCGCCGGTGGCGGCCGGAGCCGCGGCTTTATATCTGAGCAAATACCCCGGAGCCACGAATGCAGAAGTGAAGCTCAGGATGATGGAGACCTGCCGGAGGATAAAAGAAAGGGATGGAAGCCGGGCGGGAAGAGCCCTGGATGTAGCGCATTTTCTAAATGGCTAAGCCGGAAAACGGCATGCGTCCAGAAGAAATTATGGCTGTCAAGAAAAAAACCTTGACACCCGTGCTTTTTTTCGGTATGATAGCACAGGTGATAGATGTGAATAAGATTTTAGAGCAGGCGCTGCTTTTCGATTTTTACGGAGAGCTTCTGACAGAGCACCAAAAAGAAATCTACGGACAGTTCATACAGGAGGATCTTTCCTTAGGAGAGATCGCAAAGGAAGCCGGGATCAGCCGACAGGGCGTTCATGACCTGGTACGGCGCTGCAGCCAGACGCTTGCGGGCTATGAAGAGAAGCTGCATCTGGTGAGCCGATTTATGACTGTGAAGGAAAAGGTGCAGAGAATCAACGAACTGCTGGAAGGATATCAGGAGCAGGATACATCCGGAGTAATGCTGGAGATCCGCAGGATATCCGATGAGATCATAGAGGAGTTATAAGATGGCATTTGACAGTTTGACAGAAAAGCTTCAGAATATATTCAAAAACCTGCGGAGCAAGGGAAGGCTTACCGAGGATGACGTCAAGGAAGCCTTAAAGGAGATCAAGAGAGCTCTTTTGGCGGCTGACGTCAACTTTAAGGTGGTCAAGGACTTTATAGGGAGCGTCCAGGAGCGGGCCATCGGACAGGACGTGATGAACGGACTGAATCCGGGGCAGATGGTGATCAAGATCGTCAACGAAGAACTGGTCCGTCTGATGGGATCTGAGACGACAGAGATCGCACTGCAGCCGGGAAGCGCCATTACGGTGATCATGATGGCAGGTCTTCAGGGAGCAGGTAAGACCACGACCACGGCAAAGCTTGCCGGGAAATACAAGCTGAAGGGCAAAAAGCCACTGCTGGTAGCCTGTGACGTGTACCGTCCGGCGGCCATCAAACAGCTGCAGGTCAACGGAGAAAAGCAGGGCGTGGAAGTGTTCTCCATGGGAGAGAACAACAAGCCGGCGAATATCGCAAAGGCTTCTCTGGAGCATGCAAAGAAAAATGGAAACAATCTGGTGATCCTGGATACGGCGGGACGTCTCCATATCGATGAGGATATGATGGCAGAGCTCCAGGAGATCAAGGACACGGTAACGGTACACCAGACCATCCTTGTGATCGACGCCATGACCGGACAGGATGCGGTCAATGTGGCCAAGGATTTCAACGATAAGATCGGAATCGACGGTGTGATCGTCACCAAGCTGGACGGCGACACCCGGGGCGGTGCGGCGCTGTCGGTAAAGGCGGTGACCGGAAAGCCTATCTTCTATGTAGGTATGGGAGAAAAGCTGTCAGATCTTGAGCAGTTCTATCCGGACCGGATGGCTTCCAGGATTCTGGGCATGGGTGATGTGCTGACACTCATTGAAAAGGCGGAAGCTCAGATCGATGAAGAAAAAGCAAAGCAGATGACCCAGAAGCTTAAGAAAGCCCAGTTTGACTTTGACGACTTTCTGGAAAGCATGAAGCAGATGCGAAATATGGGCGGCCTGGGGAGCATTATGAGCATGATGCCGGGGCTTGGGGCCATGGGCGGCAGAAAGGTAAAAAGTCCGGATGACGAACAGACGGCCCAGGCTGAAAAGAATCTGGCCAGGATGGAGGCTATGATCTACTCCATGACGCCGGCGGAGAGAAGCAACCCGGATCTTTTGAACCCGTCCAGAAAGCACAGGATCGCCAAAGGAGCCGGTGTGGATATCAGTGAAGTAAACCGGATGGTAAAGCAGTTCGGCGAGATGAGAAAGCTGATGAAGATGGTAGGAAAAAGCGGGAAAAAAGGCAGGTTCCGTCTGCCGTTCTAACGACGGTATAACCGCGCGGGAGCGCGTTATATATAAAATACCAGAGATGAAAAGTGGTATAAAGCATATTAAAAATTTTAAAATTATGGAGGTAATGAAACATGGCAGTAAAAATCAGATTAAGAAGAATGGGACAGAAGAAGGCTCCTTTCTATAGAATCATCGTGGCTGATTCCAGATCACCAAGAGATGGAAAGTTCATCGATGAGATCGGAACCTATGATCCGAACTGTGATCCGAGCGCAATCAAGGTAGACGAGGAAGCAGCTAAGAAGTGGCTGGCAAATGGTGCACAGCCGACAGAGACTGTCAGCAAGATCTTTAAGGTGGCAGGTATCGAAAAATAAAGCATGCTTTGGAGGTGCACACGATGAAAGAATTAGTAGAAGTGATTGCAAAAGCGCTGGTCGATGATCCGGACAGCGTGGTGGTGACCGAACGAGAGGAAAGAAAAACGACAGTCCTGGAGGTCCGTGTGGCTGATTCAGATATGGGAAAGGTTATCGGAAAACAGGGACGTATCGCCAAAGCAATCCGCTCAGTCGTGAAAGCGGTCGCTGCGAAGGAAGATAAAAAAGTCATCGTTGACATTTTAGATTAGTAGGATTTATGGAATGGGAAGGCCCATTCGTAAAAGGGCAGACGCGTATCATATGGGTCTGCCTTATTTTTTACGAAATATTCCAGAAGTGCAGATCTGGTACCTTCCATAGAAAGGAAATGGAGAAAAGTATGGAACAGTTATTGCAGGTGGGAGTCATTACCCAGACCCACGGTATCCGCGGGGAGGTCAAGGTGTTTCCCACGACAGATGATCCTGCCCGGTTTGAAAGACTGAGGAAGGTGACGCTTGATACAGGCAGGGAGAGTCTGGAACTGGAGATCGAGAAAGTCCGGTTTTCCAAACAATTTGTCATCGTTAAGTTTAAAGGACTGGATGATATTAACCAGGTGGAACGTTATAAGAGATATCCGCTTCTGGTCCGGCGGGAAGATGCAGTGCCTCTTGAGGAGGATGAGTATTATATTGCGGATATGATCGGGATCCGGGTAGAGACGGAGGATGGCGAAGCTTTTGGTACCCTGAAGGACGTGATCGAGACGGGAGCCAACGACGTCTATGTCGTAGAGACCAGTTCTCACGGAGAGGTGCTGATCCCTGCAATCAAAGAATGTATCCTTGAAGTGGATATTGAAGCGGGAAGGATGGTCGTCCATCTGCTGGACGGGCTTTTGTAGGAGTGTACAGAATGAATTTTTATATTATGACCTTGTTCCCGGAGATGGTGATGGACGGACTCCACACCAGCATTATCGGGAGAGCGGTAAATAACGGCCTTTTAAGTATTGAGGCTGTAAATATCCGGGATTATGCATTTAATAAGCACAACAGTGTGGACGATTATCCCTACGGGGGCGGAGCCGGGATGCTGATGCAGGCGGAGCCGGTTTATCAATGCTACCGGGCTCTGGAGGAGAGGATCGGCAAAAAGCCCCGGGTGGTCTATCTTTCTCCTCAGGGAAAGACCTTTCACCAGGAAATGGCGGAAGAATTTGCAAAAGAAGAAGAGCTGGTGTTTCTCTGCGGGCATTACGAAGGGATCGACGAGCGGGTGCTGGAGGAGATCGTGACGGATTATGTGTCCATCGGAGATTATGTGCTGACCGGAGGGGAACTCCCGGCGATGATCATGGTGGATGCCATTTCCCGGCTGGTCCCGGGCGTGCTCCACAACGACGTGTCAGCCGAGTTTGAGAGCTTTCAGGATCATCTGCTGGAATATCCGCAGTATTCCAGGCCGGAGGTCTGGCATGACAAGCGGGTGCCGGAGGTGCTCATGAGCGGCCATCACGCCAACATTGAGAAGTGGAGGCGCGAGCAGTCGGTGATCCGCACGGCAAAGAACCGGCCGGATCTTCTTTTGAAGGCGGAGCTTACGGAGGAAGAGAAGAGGCTGGCGGAAGAGATTAGTGGTTGCAAAGCCGGAGATATGGGATTATAATGATAAAGTAATATGAAAAAAGGGGAGCTGGTGGAAAAGCCGGCTGAGAGGAAGCAATGAATTCCTGCTTCGACCCGAAAACCTGATTTGGATAATGCCAACGTAGGGAATCTATACCGAAGAACCGATGAGACAGAGGTGTGCCTTACGCATCTCTGTTTTCTTTATTATTTTAGAAGAATGCGGGAAGGACGGCTGGATTTTTTGATGGCGATTTTCTGATCGAGAGAAAGGAGCGATGTGTGAGAATGACACAGCAGGGAACAACGAGAAAACTTGCGCTGGCAGGCGTTCTGACAGCCCTGGCGGCTGCGGGCAGCCTGATAAGCTTTCCGGTGGCAGGCAGCCAGTGTGCGCCGGTGCAGCACATGGTCAACATTTTGGCGGCAGTGACTATGGGGCCCGGCTGGGGCGTGGGGATTGCTTTTTGTGCCAGCCTTCTTCGGAATCTTCTGGGGATCGGCAGCCTAATGGCATTCCCGGGCAGTATGATCGGGGCGTTTTGCTGCGGGCTGGTCTATGCGAAGTGGAGAAAGCTTGGCGTATGCTGTCTGGCTGAGGCTCTGGGGACCGGGATCCTGGGAGGGATTGCGGCTTACCCGGTGGCAGAATTTCTGATGGGAGCGGGACCTGCGGGACTCTTTGTGTACGTGGTGCCTTTCCTGATTTCCACAACGGCGGGAAGTATCCTGGCATACCTTTTGATCACTGTGCTGGAAAAGGGCGGAGTCATGAGGCAGCTGCTGGAATCATAAGAGAAAGATCATGTTTTGAAAGATGGAGGTTGAAGATGAGAAATTATACGACACAGATGGATGCGGCGAGAAAGGGGATCCTGACGCCGGAGATGAAGACGGTAGCAAAGAAGGAGAGGATGCCGGAGGAACAGCTGATGAAGCTCGTGGCAGAAGGAAAGGTGGCGATCTGCGCCAACAAAAACCATAAATGCCTGGATCCGGAAGGAATCGGCAGTATGCTGCGCACGAAGGTGAATGTGAATCTGGGAGTTTCCAGAGACTGCAAGGATTATGATATTGAGATGAAGAAGGTCATGAGTGCGGTGGAGCTGGGAGCGGAGGCTATCATGGATCTGTCCAGCCACGGTAATACGCAGCCTTTCCGCCAGAAGCTGACAAATGAGTGCCCGGTGATGATCGGGACTGTCCCGGTGTATGACAGTGTGATCCACTACCAGAGAGACCTGGCAACGCTGACGGCCCAGGATTTTATCGATGTGATCCGTCTCCATGCGGAAGACGGCGTGGATTTTGTAACACTGCACTGCGGGATTACCCGGAAGACCATTGAACAGATCCGGAAGCATAAAAGAAAAATGAACATTGTAAGCCGGGGAGGCAGCCTGGTATTTGCATGGATGAGCATGACAGGCGAGGAGAATCCGTTTTACGAATACTATGATCAGATCCTGGACATCTGCGAGGAGTATGACGTGACCATTTCCCTGGGAGACGCCTGCCGACCAGGATGTCTTGCAGATGCCACCGACGTATGTCAGATCGAGGAGCTGGTGCGCTTAGGAGAATTGACTAAGCGTGCGTGGGATCACAATGTTCAGGTCATGGTAGAGGGGCCGGGACATGTGCCGCTTAATCAGGTGGCGGCCAACATGGAAGTGCAGAAGAGCATCTGCATGGGGGCGCCGTTCTATGTGCTGGGGCCTCTGGTGACAGATATCGCGCCGGGCTATGACCACATTACCGGAGCCATCGGCGGAGCTGTGGCGGCTATGAGCGGGGCAGCCTTCCTTTGCTACGTGACGCCGGCAGAGCACCTGGCTCTGCCAAACGTAGACGATGTAAAACAGGGGATCATCGCCTCCAAGATCGCAGCTCACGCGGCAGACATCGCCAAAGGCGTGCCGGGGGCCAGAGAGATTGACGACCGGATGGCTGACGCCAGAAGGAATCTGGACTGGGACGGACAGTTTGCCTGCGCACTGGATCCGGAGACTGCAAAGGCGATCCGCGACAGCAGAAAGCCGGAAGACGACCATAGCGACACCTGCAGCATGTGCGGCAAATTTTGTGCAGTCCGCAGTATGAATAAGGCACTTGCCGGAGAATATATAGACATATTGTAAGGTGGGGACACCCTAAGCGACAGATAGGGACAGGGAGAAACGCGTAAGGGGACGTACACTTTCGCAGAAAGTGTACGTCCCCTTACGAAAAGTACTTGCAATCCTCCCCGGTATATGCTAAACTATAACATGCTGTGAAGAAAAAAGGAGATGGTCCTCTGGTACGATTTGTATTTATGAACATCCGAGTAAATAAGGAGGTCACACAGTATGAACGATATTATTAAGAATATTGAAGCAGCTCAGTTAAAGGAAGCTGCACCGGAGTTTCATGTAGGAGACACCGTAAAGGTATATGGTAAGATCAAGGAAGGAAACCGTGAGAGAATCCAGGTATTCGAGGGTACTGTTCTGAAGAGACAGGGCGGCGGAGCAAGAGAGACTTTCACTGTAAGAAAGAATTCCAACGGAATCGGTGTTGAAAAGACATGGCCGCTGCATTCACCAAACGTAGAAAAGGTTGAGGTAGTCAGAAGAGGTAAAGTAAGAAGAGCAAAACTGAACTACTTAAGAGACCGCGTTGGTAAGAAGGCAAAGGTAAAAGAATTAGTAAAATAGTTGTGAATGAAAAAAGGACAAGTACATAGTGTATGTTGTCCTTTTTCTGATATATGGGGAGAAACGATGAAACAAACAACGAAACGCAGATACCGGCCGAAACGAAGAAAACCCAATAAGGCAGGACGCAGATGGTTTGGTCTTGGAAAAGCTGCAAGAAGAAGACGCGGCGAGGGACAGCTTGGATATGTCAGACCTAAAAAGAAGCTACGTCCCAAGTGGGAATATCTGCCGATCATCGGACGATGGGTTTTTGAAATTGCAATAGTCTGCCTGTTTGCCTATGTGGCTGTCTGGTATTTCGGCCAGAGAGTCAGCACGGTGGGGGATTCCATGAGTCCGATTCTCAGAAACGGGGACGTGGTACTGGTGAACAGGATTGTTTATAATGCCACAACACCGAAGCGGGGAGACATTATTGTGTTCAAACCCAAGGGGAACGAAAACGATCATTATTATATCAAGCGGATCGTCGGCCTGCCGGGCGAGACGATCGAGATCATTGAAAACCGTGTCTATATTGACGGCGAGCGGCTGGAGGAGGATTACGAGACAACTAACATTGATGATGTGGGAGTTGTGGACGGGGAGTTAAAGCTGGCCGGAGACGAGTATTTTGTGCTGGGAGACAACCGTGAAAACAGCGAGGACAGCCGTAATGCGGATGTGGGAAATGTAAAACGGGAATATATTTACGGAAAAGCATGGTTCGTTGTCTCACCCAGCGAGCATTTCGGATTTGTAAATTAAGCCTGTATGGCAAGATACAGTGATTCAGATAGAAGAGGAGAGTAGTATGCATTTTCAGTGGTACCCTGGTCATATGACGAAAGCAAAGCGTATGATGCAGGAAAATATCAAGCTGATTGATCTGGTGATCGAGCTTCTGGACGCAAGGATTCCGCTTGCCAGCCGGAACCCGGATATTGATCAGCTGGCGCAGAACAAGGCCAGGATGATTATTTTAAACAAAGCAGATCTGGCAGAGGATAAATGGAACGCTGCATGGGAGGAATATTTCAGGGACAAGGGATATGAGGTGGTCCGGATCAATTCCAGAAACGCAGGAAAGATGAAGAGTGTGCACAGTGTGATCCAGGCGGCCTGTAAGGAAAAAATAGAACGGGACAGAAAAAGAGGCATCCTGAACCGGCCGGTCCGCGCTATGGTAGTGGGAATCCCTAACGTGGGAAAATCCACATTTATCAATTCACTGGCAGGAAAGGCCTGTGCAAAGACGGGCAATAAGCCGGGAGTCACGAAAGGAAAGCAGTGGATCCGCCTGAATAAACAGGTGGAGCTTCTGGACACACCGGGAATCCTCTGGCCGAAGTTCGAGGATCAGAGTGTGGGGCAAAAGCTTGCATTTATCGGTTCCATCAAGGATGAGATCGTCAATACAGAGGATCTGGCCGCAGAGCTGATCCGGTTCATGAACAGCGCTTACAAAGGCGTGCTGGAGGAAAAATATCAGATCGAAGGAGCAGAAGATCCATATCAGCTGCTGGAGGGGATCGCCAGGAGCAGGAACTGTCTTCTGAAAGGTCAGGAGCTGGATACAGGAAAAGCTGCCCTTTTGCTCCTGGATGATTTCCGGAATGGGAAGCTGGGGAGACTGACTCTGGAATATCCACCGGAAGTGTGATAGAATCTAAACGTAACAGTCAGAAAGGGGTCTGCATTTTTATGGGACGACACAGAAGAGAACGGGGCATCTTCAGAGAGCTGCTGGGATGGCTTCTTTATATATTGATCATCATTGGGCTGACCTATGTGATCATTACCTATGTGGGGCAGAGGACAAGGGTCAGCGGGCAATCTATGGAAACAACATTAAGTGACGGGGATAATCTGATCGTTGACAAGCTGACTTATCATTTTAAAGATCCGGAGAGATTTGACATTATCGTATTCCCTTATAAATATGAGGAAAACACTTACTATATTAAGAGGATCATCGGCATGCCGGGCGAGACGATCCAGATCATCGGCGGCTATGTATATATCAACGGGCAGCAGCTGACCTCGGATATTTACGGGACAGAGGTGATGGCGTCTGCGGGAATCGCCGCGGAACCGATCACGCTGGGGGCAGATGAATATTTTGTGCTGGGGGACAACCGGAACCACAGTACTGACAGCCGGGAGCCCAACGTAGGAGTACTGCACCGGGAGGATCTGCTGGGGAGAGCCTGGGTACGGATCTATCCGTTTGACAAGATCGGGGTGATCCAGCATGAATAAACGGGAAGAGGAAAAGCTCCGCAGGCAGGAGGAAAAGCTGGAAAAGGAAAAAGCCCGTATCCAAGCCATGAGTGTATATGAAGAAGAATATGCATCCTGCGCATACATATGCGGGATCGATGAAGTTGGCAGGGGGCCGCTTGCAGGACCAGTGGTCGCGGGAGCGGTGATCCTGCCAAAAGACCATACGATCCTTTATCTGAATGATTCCAAGAAGCTGTCGGAAAAAAAGCGGGAGATGCTGTATGAGGAGATCATGGAACATGCAGTGGCGACCGGAATCGGCATGGTAAGCCCTGCGCGTATTGACGAGATCAACATTCTGCAGGCTACCTATGAGGCCATGCGCATGGCAATCAGTCAGCTGAAGGTAAAGCCGGATGTGCTTTTGAATGATGCGGTAACTATACCCGGGGTAGATATCCCTCAGGTACCGATCATCAAGGGGGACGCCAAGAGTGTTTCTATTGCGGCGGCGAGTATCATAGCAAAGGTTACCAGGGACCGGCTGATGAAGGAGTATGATAAGGTCATCCCGGGATATGATTTTGCCAGCAACAAGGGATATGGGACGAAGGCGCATCTTGCGGGTTTAAAGGAACTTGGTCCTTCACCGATCCATCGGATGACCTTTATCAGTAAGTATATTTAGCAGGTGATTATGGAAAAGAACCATCGGAAAACCGGAACCAGATATGAGCGGATTGCCGGTGAATACCTGAAGTCAAAGGGATATGAGATTCTGGAATATAATTACAGATCCCGTACAGGCGAGATCGATATCATCGCAAGAGACGGGGAATATCTGGTCTTCTGTGAGGTGAAATACCGCTCCGGAACAGGCTCCGGGGATCCTGCGGAAGCGGTGGATGAAAGAAAGCAGCGAAGAATCTCCAGGTGCGCGCTCCATTATCTGACTGCAAAAGGCAGAACAGACGCGGCTTGCAGGTTTGATGTAGTGAGCATTGCCGGAACGAAGGTCCGGCTGTACCAGAATGCATTTGATTATATAGGCGGTTAGGAGAAGAAGATGAGTCTTGGATTAAAATACAAAAATGATGAAAAGATAATAGAAGAGAGAACTGTAAACGGAGTGCCTTATCTTGTCTATCCGATGTTGGAGCAGACAGGAGTCGTAAAGCATGGGTTTACGACCAGGCTTGGCGGTGTCAGCAAAGGATACTGTGCTACGATGAATATCAGCACGACCAGAGGAGATGATCCGAGGGATGTGGAGGAAAATAAGCGAAGGCTTGCAGAAGCCATTGGCGTCCGGCCGGAGGATATGACATTTACCCATCAGACCCATACCGTCAATGTGGCGGTGGTCGAAGAAGAGGACAGGGGAAAACGGTTTATGGAAACCGACGGCATGGTGACCAATGTGCCGGGGATCTGTCTGGTGACATTCTATGCGGACTGTGTGCCCTTGTATCTGGTGGATCCGGTGCGGAAGGTGATCGGGCTTTCCCATTCCGGCTGGAGGGGCACAGTGAACCGTATGGGCCGTGTCACGCTTGAAAAGATGCATGAGGTATACGGCACAGATCCGGGGGATGTGGTGGCGGCGATCGGGCCGTCCATCTGCCAGGACTGTTATGAGGTTAGTGAAGACGTGATCCTGGAATTCCAGAAGAATTTTCGCAAGGAAGACTGGGATGATCTGTACTACCGCAAGGAAAACGGAAAGTACCAGCTGAACCTGTGGCGGGCAAATGAGATCATTTTCCAGGAGGCAGGAGTAAAGAAGGAGCATATTGCAGTGACAAACGTATGCACCCACTGCAATCCGGAAATTCTGTTTTCACACCGGACTACCGGGGATAAAAGAGGAAACTTAAGTGCGCTGCTTGCGCTAAAATAGACAAATAGGAGGATGCGAATGATATATCAGATGGTACTTGCCGCTGCGGATACGACGTCGGCGGCGGAGGAAGTCGCAGAAGTGACGCAGGATACGGTAGAAGAGGTCAGCCGTATGACGCAGATCCTGCAGGACAATATCCCACAGATTATCAGCTTTGCTTTTCAGGTGGTGCTTGCCCTTGTCTTTTTCTTTATCGGCAGATGTCTGATCAAATGGGTACGTAAGGTTGTCCGGCGTTCTTTTGAACGCTCTAAAGCGGATACAGGAGTGGCTACATTTGTGGATTCCCTTCTGAAATACGGGTTATATTTTCTGCTGATCTTTAGCATTGCAGCCAGATTTGGCGTGGATACCGCATCTGTGGCGGCGTTGGTGGCGTCCAGCGGTGTGACTCTTGGTCTTGCGCTGCAGGGAAGCCTTTCCAATTTTGCCGGAGGCGTGCTGATCCTGCTTTTGAAGCCTTTTGAGGTGGGGGATTATATTGTAGAGGATACAAATATGAAGGAAGGTACGGTAAAGGAGATTCAGATCTTTTATACCAAGCTTTCCACGATCGATAACCAGACGATCGTGATTCCTAACGGAATGTTGACCAATAACAGTCTCACTAATGCTACAGCGAAGGATGAAAGGAGACTGGATCTGAAAATTTCCGTTTCCTATGAAGCAGATCTTCGAGAAGCCAAAAGCCTGATTGAAAAGATCGTAACGGAGGATCCCTGTGTCATGCAGGACAAGGAGATTCTTGTATTCGTGGATGATCTGGCAGAGAGTGCGGTAGTGATCGGCGCCAGAGCCTGGGTCAGAAATGAAGAGTTCTGGCCGACCAAATGGCGGATACTGGAAGAGATTAAGCTGAAGCTGGATGAAAATGGAATCGCAATTCCTTATCCGCAGGTGACGGTACACATGCAGGAGAAAAAGTAAGAGGATGGGAGAAAAGAAATGATGCTTACAATTATTTTAGTAGCGATCGTATTGGTTCTGGTTGTTGGTGCAGTGGTAACAGGTGACTGGGAGAAGATGGACAAGCTGTTTGGCGTCGTACTTCTGGTTATCATTCTTTACTGGTTGTATCAGGCTTTTATGTAAAAGCGGGAAGATCCTGCTTTTTTCAAAAAAGTTCTTGCAATAATCCAGAAATCCGGTATAATAATATTTGTGGCTGTCAGCAGGATGGCTGATATCCATAAATGCTGGAATAGCTCAGTCGGTAGAGCACTTCACTCGTAATGAAGGGGTCGTCGGTTCAAGTCCGATTTCCAGCTCTGATGAAAACCTTTGGAGACACGGCAGGCGTGTTTTCGAAGGTTTTTTTGTTATCTAAGAACCTGAAGATGTAGAATGGCCCGGCGTGTTTGTCACGGAACTGTCATTTTCATATGCTATACTTTTTAAGAAGGAACAGGTGGGAAAAAGGGATGATTGAACTATTTTATGTGGAGGATGATCCACAGATTGCGGATACCGTAAAGGGATATCTGGAGCAGAAAGGGATACGGGTAAGGATATGTTCCACGCTGGAGCAGGCCAGGAAGACACTGGAGACACAGATTCCGTCGCTGGTGCTTCTGGACTGGAATATGCCGGATGGGTCAGGGGATGCGCTCTGCCGGTGGATCCGGAACAACTGGAAGGAACTGCCGGTCATCTTCCTTACGGTCCGGGGAGATACGCAGGATATCGTGGATGGATTCCAGGCCGGAGCCGATGATTATGTGGTGAAGCCTTTTGAACTGGAGGTGCTGTACTCCAGGATCCAGGCGCTGCTTCGAAGGAGCGGGAATAAGGAAGAGACTTACCTCTCCTGTAATGGGATCGTTATAGACCGGAAACGTCAGGTGGTGACCTGCCATTCAGAGGAGATTGCACTGAGCCCGTCAGAGTATCAGCTGCTCTTATATCTGATGCAGCATAAGGGACGGACAGTGACCAGAGAACAGATTCTGGAACAGGTCTGGGATCTCAATGGCAATTATGTCAATAACAATACGCTGACAGTTACGGTGAAGCGGATACGGGATAAGCTTCATCATCCGGCATGTCTGAAAACGGTCAGGAGCGTGGGGTATCGTATGGAGGATCTGATATGAGCGGACGAAAACATATAGCCATCATCTTAGCGGCCGTGGTGGCAGCAGCCCTGCTTGCATCTTCTGTCACCGGCTTTTTGCTGTCCCGTCACTACAGCCGAATTCAGTATGAAATGCTGGATACCATTTCCGGCCAGGTACTTGATCGGGAACCGGAGGCAGAAGAAAGCCTGATGGCTGTGTTGAAGGAATATGCAGACAAGGATACAGATCATGCAGGGGAAAAGCCGGTTTTAGCATCTTGGGGATACCGTGCATCTGATTTTTCAGGCATCTCTTCCGGAAGACTGGCTGTCTGTGCAGCAGCCGGGCTTTTGCCGGGAATCGGTCTTTGGCTTGGCACCTTCTGGTACCGGAACCGAAAAGAGGCTTTGCGGATCCGGATGCTGGCAGAATATCTGGAGCAGGTCCAGGCGGGAAAGGCAGGTCTTCTTCCGGAGCGGAGAGAGGATGAATTCTCAAAGCTGGAAGATGAGATCTATAAGACGGTTACCTGCCTATATCAGACAAAGGAAGCGGCAGTCCAGGCGAAAGACTATTTTGCAGAAAACCTTTCTAATATCGCGCATCAGATCAAAACGCCGGTCACGGCAATCTCGCTGTCCCTGCAGACAATGGAGCAGGAAGGTGAAGACGGGCAGACGGAAAGGATAAGAAAGCAGCTTTTCAGACTTTCTCATCTTGAGGAATCTCTGCTCTTGCTGGCCCGCCTCGATGCAGGAACCCTGGCCCTTAAAAAGGAAGAAGTGGATGTGTTTACACTGCTTTCTCTGGCGGCAGATAATCTGGATGAGATGCTGCAAGAATCCGGTACAGCCATTGATATCCCAGAACAGGGAGAGATGGCTGTCACGGTTGATCTGGACTGGACAATGGAAGCGGTCATAAATCTGATGAAGAACTGTCTGGAGTATAATCCGGGCGGCACCATCCACTGCCTTTATGAGCAGAATCCTCTCTATACGCAGATCCAGATCCGGGATGACGGTAAAGGCTTTGCGAAGGAAGATATCCCCCATCTTTTTCAGAGATTTTATCGGGGGAAACATGCGGCAGAGGGAGGCATCGGGATCGGACTTTCTCTGGCTAAGGAGATCATCGAGAGACAGAACGGGACAATACGGGCGGGAAACAGGCCGGAAGGCGGAGCCTGTTTTGAGATTCGTTTTTACAAGAACTAAAAGGCAGGGGAGAAAAAAGGAGGAAACAGGGTATGGAGATTTTAGCATGCAGAGGAGTCCGTAAGATATACGGCGCAGGCGCCGGACAGGTGACAGCCTTAGACGGGATCAGCCTGACTGTGGAGCAGGGCGAGTTTGTGGCGGTTGTGGGGGCGTCCGGTTCCGGAAAATCCACGCTCCTGCACATTTTAGGAGGCGTTGATGAGCCGACAGAAGGAACCGTTACGGTAGATGGGACAGAGCTTTCGCATCTTACACCCACCCAGGCGGCGATCTTCCGCCGAAGGAAGGTGGGGCTGATATACCAGTTTTATAATCTGATCCCAACGCTGAGTGTGAGGAAAAATATCCTGATGCCTCTTACGCTGGATAAGAAGAAACCAAACCAGGAATATTTTGACAGGATCGTAAATGCTCTTGGACTTTCCGACAAACTGGAGGCACTGCCGGGCCAGCTTTCCGGAGGACAGCAGCAAAGGGCCGCGATCGCCCGCTCGCTGATCTATCGTCCGGCACTGCTTCTGGCAGATGAACCGACAGGCAACCTGGATCAGAAAAATTCCACAGAGGTTCTGGATATGCTGAAACTGTCCAACCGCAATCTAAACCAGACGATTCTACTGATCACTCATGATGAAAGGGCCGCACTGGAAGCAGACCGTATCATTACACTGGAGGATGGACGCATCATCGGAGATGAGAGGCGGAGGTGACAAGTATGTGGAGAGAATATTCATCAGGATATATCAGGAATAATCGACCGTCAGGGATTACGGTCATTGCGGCCGCGTTCCTGTCGTCTCTTTTACTGTCTCTGCTCTGCGGTGTGTTTTACAATCTTTGGAAATATGATGTGGAAAGGATCGAGAGAGAAGAGGGAAGCTGGCAGAGCAGGATCACGGGCGAGTTTGATCCGGAAGAGATCCGGGCAGTTCATAGCTTTGCAGGTGTAACGAATGTGGAAGTCTGGGAAGAAGAATCAGGAGAAACAGTGCTGGACCTTTATTTTCAGAACATGAGCCAGGTCCTTGAGGATACGCCAAAAGTTGCCAGGCTGGCAGGTGCGTCTAAGGAGGACGTGACCTATCACCATGCGCTTCTTTCGATGTATCTGGTACGTGATCCGGAGGATCCTGCGCCCAGGCTTGTCTTTCCGTTTTTTATCCTGGTGACGCTGCTGGCATCAATATCCTTGATCGTGATCATACATAATGCTTTTGCGGTCTCCATGAATGACAGGGTCTATCAGCTTGGCATCCTCTCAAGTGTGGGGGCTACGCCTGGTCAGATACGGGCGTGTCTCATGCAGGAGGCTGCGGTTTTATGTACACTTCCCGTTCTGGCCGGGAGTTTGCTGGGGATTGCGGGCAGTGCGGGAGTCATGGAGATTACCAATGTGATAGCCCGGGACATTCCGGGAAGGCAGCCGGCAGTCTTTGGCTATCATCCGCTGGTCTTTGCAGTGACAGTCCTGGTATCCGCAGTCACAATCTGGATCTCGGCATGGATTCCTGCCAGAAAATTAAGCAGGATGACGCCGATGGAAGCATTGAAGCACACCGGGGAAGTTCAGCTAAAACGCAGGAAAAATTCCCGGATCCTTGCCGCTGTTTTTGGAATGGAGGGCGAGCTGGCCGGCAATGCCTTAAAGGCACAGCGAAGGTCCTTAAGGACAGCTTCTTTATCTCTGATACTGTCGCTTCTGGCTTTTACGCTGATGCAGTGTTTCTTTACACTTTCAGCTATCAGTACGAGAGAAACTTATTTTGAAAAATATCAGGACGCCTGGGATATCATGGTGTCGGTAAAGGATACGAAGGTGGATCAGATCGAAGAAGCAGAAGAAATCCGTTCTCTTCCCGGTGTGGAAAATGCTGTGGTGTATCAGAAAGTGACAGCAAAGACGCTGGTTGCCGAGGAAGAACTCAGTGCAGACATGAAGGCGAACGGCGGCTTTTCCAATGCCCCCAGAGAACAGGCAATACAGACAGAGGAAGGGTGGCTGGTCCATGCGCCTCTCGTCATCATGGATGATAATAGTTTCCTGGCTTATTGTGAGCAGATTGGCGTAACGCCAGGACTTAACGGGACAGTGATCCGAAACCAGATTTCAGATGTAACGGATCCCGATTTCCGGCATGCCCGTTCTCTGCCCTATCTCAAAGAAGAAAACAGCGAAAGAACCGTGAAAAATCCAGAAGAAGAGGAAGAATGGGCTCAGATACCGGTTCTTGCCTATACAGAAGAGGTTCCGGTGCTACGGGAGGAATACGGAACAGAGGATCCCTATGAACTGGTTTATTTTCTTCCGGCTTCGCTGTGGACAGCCGTTAGAGAGCAGGTGGGAGTAAACGGGGAAGACAGCATCATCCGCATCCTTGCGAAAGAGCCGGTCACGCGGGAGGCACTAAATAGCATAGAAAGTGATATTGCCCAGCTGCTTGGTGAAAAATATACCATCGAAAGCGAGAACCGTATCCAGGAAAAGGAAACGAACGACAGAGAGATACAGGGAATGATGCTTATCCTGGGTGGCTTTTGTGTTCTGCTGGCTTTGATCGGCATCAGCAGTGTGTTTTCCAATACCTTGGGGTATGTACGTCAGAGGAGACGGGAATTTGCCAGATATCTGTCGGTGGGGATGACGCCGGCGGGGCTTAGGAAGATGTTCTGTATAGAAGCGCTGGTGATCGCAGGACGGCCGATACTGATCACCCTTCCGGTATCTGCACTCATTGTATGTTATATGCTGCGGATGAGTTATATGGAGGCAGGGATCTTTTTTGATGAAGCACCGGTACTTCCGGTTGCCGTTTTTATGCTGGCAATCCTGGGTGCTGTAGCATTTGCCTATTACCTTGGCTGGCGGCGGGTACGAAAGATCGATCTGGCCGAGGTTTTGAGAGATGATACAATGTTTTAAAAAATCGGTTTATATCAGAATGTTTTCTGGTATAAACCGATTTTTTAAGTATAATTCCTCAGAAATGTTCTTTGATTACTTGATTGTAAAAGGCTAATATAAGAGACTCAGCATAAAAGACATTTTCATTTTGCCAAGAGGCTATCTGATCAGAAAGATATTGAATTATATATTTCTGAAAGATGTCAGTTGAGAATTCATATTCAAAGTTATAAAAGTGCTTTTTTCTAATCAGTGTTACTTTCATAACAGAAAACTGTATACCGGAGAATTCAAAGGAGACGTAAAATCTTCCATATCTTTTCGTGGTAAATATAGCTTTTAATATATAATTCATCCAGTCTGTATCTGAAAGTATTAGTTTGCTGTAGAGTCGGTCGTAGCCATATACATTTTTATATATCAAATCCTTTGACTGTATTTTCGGCAGCTTCATATTAAACCTTCCTCCATATATTTATAGTCTATAAACTATTTTAAAAAGTTGAATGACCCTAAAAAGGGACATCGAGCATATTAAGATGAAAAGGTAAAAATGTTTAACCTTTTTATACTGGAGAAGTGTCATTTTGAATGTGATAGAAAAGAAATGGGAAAATATTATTGAATATTTACAGCAGAACTTTGATATCCCTCAAATTGCGTTTGAAACATGGATCAAACCATTACGGATTCAAGGAGTTAAAGAACAAATTTTACATTTAAGAGTCAAAGATGATTTATGGGCGGAGTATCTTGAAAAAAGATATAAGATTCCGCTTCAGATCAGCATTGAAAAAATTACTGGAGAAATAGTAGATATTACTTTTAGAAAAGAAGAAAATGTGGATAACCACAGGCAAAAAAGATTAGGAGAGAATGAAAAATATACCTTCAAAACATTTGTTGTAGGAGCTAACAATAAATTTGCATATAGGACATCATATGAAGTTGCCAAATCACCTGGCGATTTTTATAATTCGCTTTTTATATATGGGCCGGCAGGTGTAGGAAAAACGCATTTACTTTATTCAATATACAATTATATAAAAAAACATAGTCCGCAGAAAAAAATACTTTATACCACAAGCGAAATGTTCACAAATGAATTGATAGAGATATTAAGAAACGGACAAAAAGGATTTACGATGGACACGTTTCGTGAAAAATACCGTACATTAGACATATTATTAATTGATGATATTCAATTCATCACTGGAAAGGAAAGTACACAAGAGGAATTTTTCCATACCTTTAATCATCTCCATATGACAGGCAAACAGATTGTCATTTCAAGTGACAGAGCTCCTAAAGAGATGAAAGCGTTGGCGGATAGGATGAAAACAAGATTTGAATGGGGAGTGTTAGTGCGCATTAGCGCGCCTGAACATGGAACCAGAGTTAAAATACTTCAAGAAAAATAAGACAGGAAGATGACAAGGAATTGTATTTAGGAAATGAAATTATAGAATACATTGCCCAAAACGTATCCCAAAATATTCGGTCATTGGAAGGGGCTTTAAGAAAAATACTTGCATGGTGTAAGTTAACTCAATGCAAAAGTCTGTCAGATGTTGCAGTTGTGCAAGAGATACTGGGGGATATCCTATGCGGGAATGTGGATAAAGAGATATCGGCAGAGAGGATTTTAGAATATGTTTCGGAACAGTATTCAATCTGTATTGATGATATTAAAAGTAAAAAAAGAAGTGCGGAAATTGTGATACCAAGGCAGGTTTCCATGTTTTTGTTAAGAAAATTGACAGATTTACCTTTGGCAGCAATAGGAAATATGGTCGGCGGAAAAAATTATACTACCGTAAAATATGGAATTGACAAAATTGCTAAAGCGATGCAAGAAGATAAAGAGCTGGCTTACAATATAGAAGTATTGGAAAAAAAGCTTGGAAAATCGTAGAGGATGTTTCATATACAAACCTATAAGAACACGATATAATAAACTAAATAAACGTTTAGAAAGTAAAGCAAAGACTGTGATGAAAGGAGAAGAATGAAATATGAGTAAAGAGATCATTCTTACTGGAAAAAATAAAGAGGGCGCTGTAGTAAATGTGACGGCATACCATGTGAATGGATTAGAGTGGCTGAAAGAATTTCCCGAACTTTTCCGTTTAAAGATTACTGGAGGAAGCATAAAAAATTTTAGTGGTCTTGAGAATTGCCCTAGATTGACAGAATTAGAAATTGGACTAACGGATATTTGTGATTTTTCTTCATTGGGAGAGAACAAAAGCATCAAAGAGTTAACTGTGGCTGGTTATTATGATAACGTGCTGGAAACAGTCAGAAACATGGCACAATTGGAAAGCTTTTCTTTCATATATGGGATGCCGGATGGTACGGAGAAACTCAAGGATTTAAAGGGACTTAAACGTTTGCATCTGGATAAAGTACAAAGTATTTCAGATCTGACAAATATTTTGTCTCTGCAAAATTTAACGAAATTGAAAGTGAACATGCCCCAAGGCTATAGTCAGGAAGAAATAGACCATTTTCTGCAATCAATAAAAGATTATTTGCCTAATCTTAGCTGGCTGGAATTAGGAATGAAGAAATATGAATTTCATCCGACAACGCTAAAAGGCTTACAGCTAAGACACTTTTCTGTTACAGGGAAAACTGTTGTAATAGCATAGGGGAGAAAATATGTACGAGAGACAACCTAAAAAGATGTTAATTATAAATATTCTGGATATTCTGAAAAGATATACGGATGAAGAGCACCGCCTAAGCCAAAAAGAAATTATGGATATTCTGGAACAGGAATATGACATGAAGGTAGAGAGAAAGGCAATAAAGAGAAATCTCCTGAATCTGATCGACTATGGATATAGTATAGAATATAGTGAATCTATACGGATAAATAGAAAGGGAGAAGAAGAGATTGTATATACAGACTGGTACCTTGAAAAAGAATTTTCGGATGCAGAATTGCGGTTATTGATTGACAGTCTGTTATTCTCCAGACATATTCCGTACAGTCAGTGTAAAACGTTGATTGAAAAATTAGAAAATCTTTCTAATAAGAATTTCAAATCAAGAGTGAAACATATACAGAAACTACCGGATAATGAACTCCCAAACAGACAGTTGTTTTATACGATTGATATTCTTGATCGGGCTATCAGTAAAGGAAATCAGGTAGCATTTCACTACAATGAATATCATACAGATAAAAAGCTTTATCCGCGATTGGATCATGAAGGAAATGTCCGGGCTTATATTATCAATCCTTATCAGATGGCGGCGGTGAACGGGCGGTATTATCTGATCTGTAATCATGATAAATATGAGGATGTGTCAAATTACAGAGTTGATCGTATCACGGATATTCAGTTGCTAGACACACCGGTAAAGCCGATGAAAAGCGTGAAGGGACTGGAGCAGGGCTTAAATCTTCCGAAACATATGGCCGAGCATGTGTATATGTTTACTGGCGAGAGCGTGCCTGTTACATTCCGGGCGAAAAAATATCTGCTGACTGATCTGTTTGACTGGTTTGGAAAAGATATGCAGTTTATAGATGAGACAGAAGAAGAGGTAACTGTGCGGGTAACAGTAAATCTGGAGGCCATAAGGAAGTGGGCGCTGCAGTATGCTCTTCATGTTAAGGTGTTGAAGCCGGAGAGGCTTGTGGATATGCTGAAGGAGGATGTAAAGAGAGCAGCGGAATATTATGGACTAATTGACTGACAAGGTGTATTATGATTTTAGATAGTCCGACGATATATCGAGGAGGGAAATATTATGAACTTTGATGAAATTGTTAAAAAAGTTGAAGAAACGGAGGAGTTAACGCTTGATGAGTTGTTTGATTTGTGGAAAGAAGCACAGGCTGTAGAAGAAGGATGGGAGAAGACAACTCTTATTAAGGATTCATGGACAAAAAAAGAAAAATTGAGGAGAAAATTTACTGCGGACGGTATAGTAGATTTAAAAGCTTATTTGAATGCCTCGTGTAAAGTTTTGGTTGTTTTAAAAGAACCCAATATTTCGGATAATAAACCAGATGATGCCTTTGACAGATCAGATGATCATCGCATTTGGTATAATGAGTTTATCAATGGAAAATATAATCCTGCTTTAGGAAAAATTGAGGATGGGAATGATAATCCTTCATGTCAAAAGCAGTTGATTGGGCGGATGTCATATTTATTGCAGGAATATTGGGAAACACAAAGTGCAGACGGGAATGTTCCTACGGCTAAGCAGATTCAGGATGCTTTAAAGAAAGCAGCAATAATGAATTTAAATAAACGAGGCGGAGATAATAAAGTAGAAAAGACTATCTTTAAGAATTATTGTAAAAAATATGAGGTATTTATCAAACGGGAAATTGAATTGATTGATCCAGATGTTATCGTGTGGTGCGTGCCTGAAATTGCAGATCCTCAGCACGACTTTAGAATTGCCTCAGACAAAGTAATTATTCCAATGATTCATACGGCAGGAGCTATATACATACGTAATAATAATAAAGATCTTCCGTTCCAGGGAACCCAATTGGATGAATACTGTAATAATATGTGTAGGATGGATAGAAGTAAGTATATGAAATGTAGGAGATCAATAGCTAAGTACATGTTGGTGTTCGAAACAAGAGTTAGAAAAGCATTTGGATCAGGAAAGAGGACTGTTTAGCTATTTATGTTTGACTGGTGAGTAAAATTTTAAAAGTTTTACGCACCAGTTTTTTATGTGCGTTTTTTGTCTCATCATTCATCGTAGAGTATAGGCATAAATAAATATTACAGGAAGAAGGACGTTGCACATGAAATTTAAATATAATAATTCGGAAGCCATGCTGTATGAATATATTGATCAGTTATTTGATGAGTATATAAAGACAGAACAGTTGAATGAAGTAGATCTTTTTTTGACAAAAATGCGTTTTGAAGAAGAAAAAGAACTGCTGAAGAAGAAAATAAATGCGGATTCAGAATATATACAGCGTTTCTGGCTTGTAGCATATTTAAGTAAGATATCAGAGGAGGCTGGATGTATATTACGTTCGGATGTTACACAGTGCCCCTTTATTATGTATCTGTTTCATCTGGCATCATATAATATTTTGAAAAATGGAGGGCTTGAAGAACCTTATCTTTACAAAAGGGGAGAAATAACAATCTGGAGATTGAGGGTAGAGGATGACTGGTATGATTCTATAAAGCATAGGATGGATGAATTCTTCCAGGGGACAGGATATCAGTATATGTGGGTTGGGGCAGAAAAATACCGGGAGGTTTGTGGGATTGTTACATTTCCGGAGGATGTAGATCTATTAAAATATAGCCGTAGGGATTGTGACAGACTGGCAGACGGTACAATATGTTTTATAGAGGAATGCATACCAGTAGAGTTTTTCGGAAAACGTCAGATGTATTACACATATATTGATCCTCTTCCAAAAGCAAGAAATGGCTGGGAACAGTATAAAAACAAAACAGATTTGTGGCGTGCTTTTATAGATATGCAATGTCTTGATATTGCGGAGGAACTCGTGGTAAGACATTTTAAGCCAGAGACGGAAGAAGAGATGATAAAGGTACTGGCGTTGGCACAATTCGCGGAAATGATTAATCATTCAGAGAGATATGGTCAGCTTGAAAAGATGAAACGTTTATCTATTGTGACAAAAGAAGATTTATGGAAGCAGATGATAAATATCGGGATGCCAGAAGAGCAGGCGTATTATTGGAGTGACCTCATCAGTAGAGGACTGCATAAAAATAATCGGTATTCTTTCGGGAAATTACAAAATAAATATGATAAATATTTTATGGATATATTATGTAGTGTTCCATGTCTGCCCTCAAAATGGAATGTTATGGAAAGGTTTTATGAGATGGACAGTTTACAAAAGAATAAGGAAAATGAATATATAACTTATGATCTTGGCATGGAAAAACAACAATTGGAAATCCTTTATCAGGAGTTGCGAGACGAAAAATTCGAAGCATTATGTTTACTCGAAGCGGAATATTATGGATGGAATGTATACGGTTCTATACATGGTTTGAACAGAAAAGGTATCAATTGTTATAAGACTGTTAATAGCAAAGGAAAAGAAGCGTTATTGGCAATTGTATTTGGTGAGCAGGAGATAGATGAAAAGACTCTCGAAAACATATATCCTGATTTTGATGGGTATTGTGTATGTAAAGAAAAGAATAAGCGAGAGAAATGGTCACTTCTTGAACTGATGTTTGACAGCGGTATAGAAGAAATGCCCAAATGCCTGCATGGGTTATATAAAAAAGTGATTAAAATGCCGCATGTATTTCAATCACCGCCGGGTGAAACAAATCTAGAAAAGTATTTTAAAACGTAGTATTGAAAAAGAAGAAAGGATGGATCAGATGATAGAGTGTAAAAGCGATATTTTAATGTTGATAGAGCCATTGTATCTGCGCAATTATTTGATGAAGCAGAAGAATCGTCTTTCTGTATGGGATTATATGGAGATTGTAATAAAGGCTCCGGTTCCTCTCCAGAAGAAATATGAAATATTAAGCAGGATGCAGAAGTGGGAAAGAGACAGAGCGCATCAGGCAATGATACAGGACTGTCTGGAGATATTAGAACATGCGATTACTCGTTTGAGTGAGCCGGGAAATGAAAAGGTGTATTTTCTCCTGATAGAAATGAATTCGAAAAAGTTAGAGGGTGCAGTGCCGGTACTTTCACACCAGGATGCATTGAGTTATATTTATGAAAATTATTTAAAAGATATAAAGGAAAGATCCTTTATTCCTGGTAATCAAAAAGGACAGATGGATTTCTATTTTATCTTAGAAAGATATAGATTGGTTGGCACGAAATATCAGCAAGAATATGAATACATTATGGACAGTATAGGAGAGGTGCTGTATTTTAGAAGGATAAAAAATGAAGGCAGCAAGCGTGCCTTTTGTGAAAATAAATTTCGAGGGGGAGGGATGGAATTTATACCGGTTCCTTATCAACCAGGGGATATTTTGTATGTTGACTGTCGACCTTTCTTAAGTCCTACATTCTGTCTAATCTATTATGTGGGCGATGACAGAGAGTGTTGTTCTGTTCGATGTCTGTATCCGGAATATGGCGATATAATCGGTGAAGGAGCATTGAAACATGGACATTTTTATTCGTATGATGGAGGATATCATAATGCAGAATTTATATCTCCTTTATTTCGTGCAGAATTATATAAAGGGGTATTGCCAGAAGACTATCAATTTATGAAAGAGATAAGTATGAAACTGGTTTGCAATGCGACCCTTTCAGAAGAATTGGATGAATTCTTTAATAATAATAAAAAAAATTTTTTTATAGAACCTAGCTTCAAAATATGGGATGAATGTCCAAGTACTGATAGCATATGTATTGATGGTATCTGTAAAAAAAGTCTATATGCGTTTTGTTCTAAATTTTCTTTGCGGTAATTATTCCTTTGAAGCACTCAAACTAAAATATATTACACGTTTAATCGCCTTAACCACCGTAGTACAGAATGTGGTTAAGGCAAAGGGCTTTTCCTATATTTGGCCGAGTAGCAATTACTGTAAGTACTCCTGGGGGACCGCAGTCAGATGGATTACTTTAGCCATTGCTGATATTTTCCGCATGATGTAAGAGCAGTTGTCTGCAGCCTATTAAATCCACCGCCGGAACATTCCCCTTTTTCTCCTCTGGAAAAAGAAATGGTAGAGCGTGTAGCATCAGGCATCCTTCTGCCACACCATAGAGAACATGTTGCACATGCCTTGAAATTTTTAGCTAATCTGTCCATTTGATTTTCTCCTTTCAATTGAGTTTTGCTGTGTTTAGGATAGCAGAAAACATGAGATAAAATTGGTATATCAAAATCTCAGAAACCAATCCAGCTTGAAGAGGTAAAGGGAGAAAAAGACTAGCATTAATTTAGAAGTGTAAAAGCAAAGATTAATAAAGGGGGTGCGGAATTTAAAATTTCATTTTTTGATACAATGTTTTAACTAATATTTATCTGTACACAATATGATGTCTAAGTTATAATAAAATTAGTCAAACGTAATATTATTAAAGAAGTGGGCTGTTAAGGTGGAGGTATATGTATGCCGGAAATTGCGTTGTTTTACGGAATAAGGATTACTATGTATTATGATGACCATAACCCACCACACTTTCACGTGGAGTACAATGGGAAAAAGGCTTTGATCGATATAAACGATGCTTGTGTTTTGCAGGGAGCATTGCCGTCAAGACAACTGAAACTTGTGTTGGCATGGTGTGTGATCCATCAGGATGAACTAATGCAGGACTGGGAACTTGCGAAGGATGGAAAACCGTTAAACAAAATCAATCCCTTGGTTTAAACGTGAAGGAGGTTCTGTAATGTTAGAATATATTCCAACTGTGGTCCAGGTAATACCGTATGAAGATTATACTGTGGATGTATATTTCGATGATGGGAAAATTGTGTGCTGCCATGCAGAAAAGGATCTGTCACCTGGCATTTTTGATCGGATAAAGGCGTATCACATTTTTATGAATAGATGTATGGTTTTAAATGGTACATTGGCGTGGGATGTGGCTGGAGGAAGAAATGTAAACGAGTGCGTTGATATTGATCCTTTATATTTGCATGAGTTGGAAAAAAGTAAAGAAAGAATAGCATAGAATATTAAATGCATAAACCGCACTTGGGTGTGATATGGTGTGAAGTAATGAATCATGTAAAGTGTTTTGAAAAAGAGTGGATAGTTGATATTCCGCTCTTTTTGTTCATGCTCTATATTGCGTTTGCATTAGTTGTATTAAAGAAAAAGCATACTCAATTATATAATAAATCTACCCCGTTACATGAAGCTTCGGTGGAAAATGGTGCGGAAAAATTGAGAAAGATTTATAGTATTTAAAAACGGTTTATGGAAGCAGACTCTGCCGGCCATAAACCGTTTTGCTCTATCATTTGAATTGCATTGGAAAGAAGGAGATAAAATCATGAGCGAAATTATACAAAATATTATGGATACTGTGGATAAAAAAGGGATTCAAAGCAACTGTAAGAAAATCCTGAAAAAATGCAGTATGAAATCTGCGAAGGATACAGGTCTGATTACTGAATTGGCAATATGGCTGTATGTTTATGACTATAAAAGAGAAGCTGTTTCGGTATGTGATCTATTTAAAAATGAAAGTTTTGATGGAAATTATACATTATGGGACAATATCGACCATGCCTGGTGTCTGAAAGCCAGAATTCTCAGAGAACAGGGAGATTTGAATGAAAGCAAACAGATCATAGAATTTGTTAATCAATATAGAAAACCTGAACTATATAAAAATGGTGTGGACTGGTTTTTAAATACTTTGGATATTAATATCCAGAGTAATTTGGAAGAAAATTGTAAAGCCGGAGCAAAAAGCTGGAGATTATTAAAATTAGAATTGGCGATTGCATATAGGGAAGCAGGCAAATACCCTGTATCGGATGATGAATTAGAAATGATTATAAAAGAGCTGAAGGAGCTATTATCGAAAGAAAAATAAACTTTACGTGAAAATGGATATATTTTACGATATGATAAAGTCACAAGATTAGAGGGAGGAACTCATCTATGGTTATTATTGATAAAACTGCATGGCAGATTGATGGAGGGATTCCGGAGGATTTAGAGGCGTGTTACGATGAATATTTAAGAGTTATTGCAAAGGATAAATACGGCATGAAGAATTAGTTAGTGAGGTGACGGGGCAATATAAAAGTATGTTTCCACCGAGAGGAGGGTTGAGTGAGTTTTATATATGGGATAATAGCTATGAGGTAAGATATCGGGCAAACCATGAATATGAACAAATTAAATTGCAAATTGAGGCGATTTTAAGTAAATGTAAGTAGCTTACTTTTTTTTGCTCGCCTTAAGCACAGCACTGCACGCTGTGCTTAAGGCGAGTGTCGTTTTGCCCGTAATCCATTGTTGGCATATCAAAATCTTTTCCCGCATAATTTTTCTATTAACTCAATCGCCGCATACAGCACCATTGCCATGATGCATAAAAGCACGATGGACATCAGAAGCCAATCCATCTTGAAGACCTGGCTGGAGTAAATGATCAGATACCCAAGGCCATTTCTTGCCGCCAGGAACTCCCCGATGATCACGCCCACCAGGCAGAGGCCGATGTTGACCTTCATATTGCTGATGATAGCTGGGATGGAGCTTGGCAGGACGACTTTTGAAAGGGCATGGAAGCGGTTCCCGCCCAGGGTATAGACCAGCTTGATCTTTCCGGGATCCACAGTGGTAAAGCTGGTATACAGGTTCAGGATGCTGCCGAAAATAGCCACAGACATGCCGGCCACGATGATGGTCGTCTTAGTAGCGCCAAGCCACACGATCAGAAGGGGAGCCAGGGCGGATTTCGGCAGGCTGTTTAAGACCACCAGGTATGGGTCTAGGATTTCGGAAAGCTTGCTGCTGAACCAGAGAGCGACCGACGCCAGGATACTGACAAAAGTCACCAGAAAAAAGCTGGCCAGCGTTTCATATAAGGTGACGCCCATGTGGAGGAAGATGCTGCCGTCTTTGACCATCCCCCAGAAGCAGAGGGCGATCTTTGATGGGCTGCTGAAAATGAATGAGTCGATGATACCCACGTTTGCGGTAAATTCCCAGATAAACAGGAAGCTTAAAAGGATCAGGATTCTGGAAATGCAGACGATACGCTGGTGTTTCTTATGCTGACGGAGATATTGTATTTGTCCGGCAGATAGGTTATTCATTTGCATTCAGCTCCTTCCAGATTAATTGAAAATAGGTTTTGAATTCCGGAGCATTTCTCCGGTTTAAAGGAGTGTCCTCATCAAGGTCGAAGACCAGCGGTATGGTCTGCAGGATGGACGCAGGACGCTTCGACAGGATGATGACCCGGTCGGCTAAGGAGATGGCTTCTGACAGGTCATGGGTCACAAGTACGGCGGATTTTTTTTCACGTCTTAAGATCTGGCCGATGTCATCTCCTACGTTCAGACGTGTCTGATAGTCCAGAGCGGAGAAGGGTTCATCAAGGAGGAGAAGGTCCGGCTCCAGGACCAGCGTGCGGATGAGGGCAGCCCGCTGGCGCATACCGCCGGACAATTCCGAGGGTCTTGAGTTTTTGAATTGCTTCAGGCCGTAGAAATCTAAAAGTTCATGGGCTCTCTGCCTGGTCTTTGCCGTCATCATGTGCTGGATCTCCAGGCCCAGCACTACATTGTGGTAGATGGTGCGCCATTCAAAGAGCTCATCGTGCTGCAGCATGTAGCCTACATTAGTAGTGCTTTCAGTTAAATATTTTCCGTTGATCTTGATCAGTCCTCTTTCCGGGATGAGAAGCCCGGAAATCAACGACAGAAGTGTGGTTTTTCCGCAGCCGGAGGGACCGACAATGGCGATAAATTCTCCCTTTTCCACCGAAAAGGAAATATCCACAAGAGCCGGTGTTTCCCCGTCCAGTGTATGGTAAGAGTAATGAATATGCTTAAGCTCTAATACTTGTTCCATGAGAACCTCCCCGGATTGACTATATACCATTTTATGCAAATAACAGGAATTCGTGCCGGATTGGACTTGTCAGAACCTGTGGAAACGGGTATAATTCAATAGTAATGCCGCACCCTGCGGCGGGAAACAAAAGCGAATCACATCCGAAGGAGAATGGTTTGGATGAACTATCAAAAAGAGCTGGATAAGCTGCTGGCACAGCTTGAGAAGGAAGAGCGGGTACCGAGTCTTCTGCTTCACAGCTGCTGTGCTCCGTGCAGCAGTTATGTATTGGAGTATCTGGGCCAGTATTTTAATATCACGGTTTTTTATTATAATCCCAATATTTTTCCTGAAAGTGAATATACCAAAAGAATCTTAGAGCAGCAGACTCTGATCGGACAGATGCGGGTAAAATATCCGGTTTCATTTATTGCCGGAAGTTACGATAAGGACAGTTTCTATGAGATGGCAAAGGGGCTGGAGCATGTGAAAGAAGGCGGAGAACGGTGTCTGAAATGCTATGAATTAAGGCTTCGGGAGTCGGCCTGGATTGCAAAAAGCGGCGGGTTTGACTATTTTACCACCACACTTTCGATAAGTCCGATGAAAAATGCGGCGCGGTTAAACGAGATTGGTTTAAGACTGCAGGAGGAATACGGGGTAAATTATCTTATTTCGGATTTTAAGAAAAAGAACGGTTATAAGCGCTCTATCGAATTGTCAAAGGAGTACGGCTTGTACCGGCAGGACTACTGCGGCTGTGAATTTTCAGTCCGCGGCGGCAAAAACGGATAGAAGAAAACAAAAAGAAAGGGAGAACATCTTTTATGGCACAATTATGGGGCGGACGTTTTACCAAAGAAACAGATCAGTTAGTTTATGACTTTAACGCATCCATCACGTTTGACAGGCGGATGTACGAAGAGGATATCGAGGGAAGCCTTGCACATGTGAAGATGCTTGCCCGTCAGGGAATCCTGACGGAGAAGGAAAAAGAAGAGATCGTCGCAGGACTTAAGGGCATCCTTGAGGATGTAAAGGCGGGCAGACTTGAGATTTCAGAGCAGTATGAGGATATCCACAGCTTTGTGGAGGCAACACTGACAGAAAGGATCGGAGAACCCGGGAAAAAGCTGCATACAGGAAGGAGCCGCAACGACCAGGTGGCGCTTGATATGAAGCTTTATGTCAGAAAGGAGACGAAGCAGCTTGACGCGCTTCTGAAGGAAATGCTTGAGGCACTGCTTTCCATCATGGAGGAGCATGTGGACACCTATATGCCGGGATTTACTCATCTGCAGAAGGCTCAGCCCATCACCCTGGCTCATCACATGGGAGCGTATTTTGAAATGTTCCGGAGAGATCATGAGAGGCTGGGAGATATTCTGAAACGGATGAACACCTGTCCGTTAGGATCAGGGGCCCTGGCCGGCACTACTTATCCTCTGGACCGGCAGTATACCGCTGAACTTCTGGGCTTTGAGGGTCCGACACTCAACAGCATGGATGGTGTTTCTGACAGGGACTACCTTCTGGAGCTTTTGTCGGCGCTTTCCATTACCATGATGCATTTGAGCCGCTTTTCTGAAGAGGTGATCATCTGGAATTCCAATGAGTACCAGTTTGTAGAAATTGATGACGCCTACAGTACCGGAAGCAGTATTATGCCTCAGAAGAAAAACCCGGATATTGCGGAGCTGGTAAGAGGAAAGACGGGACGTGTCTATGGTGCGCTGCAGGCGCTTCTGGTATCTATGAAAGGAATTCCTCTGGCATATAATAAGGATATGCAGGAGGATAAGGAATGGGCCTTTGACGCGATAGATACTGTGCAGCATTGTCTGGCTCTTTTTACTGGTATGCTAAAGACCATGCGGTTTAAAAAAGACCGGATGGAGAACAGTGCGAAGCACGGATTTACCAATGCTACGGATGCGGCGGATTATCTGGTAAATCACGGACTAGCCTTCCGGGATGCCCATGGTATCGTGGGAAGGCTGGTGCTTCTTTGTATCGAAAAGGGCATTGCGCTGGATGAGCTTCCTCTGGAGGAATATCAGAAAATTTCACCGGCATTTCAGGAAGACATTTATGAGGCTATCAGCCTTGGAACCTGTGTCAACAAGCGGGTGACTACGGGCGCTCCCGGAAGGGACGCTATGCTTAAGACATTAGAGCTGTATCATAAATACATGGAACAATACTAAGGGAGGAGAGATTTTATGGAACAGAAATTGAAAGTAGGAATCCTGGGAGCGACGGGAATGGTAGGACAGCGTTTTATTTCCCTGCTGGAAGATCATCCCTGGTTCGAAGTGGTGACGGTGGCGGCAAGTCCCCGTTCCGCAGGCAAAACTTATGAAGAAGCGGTGGGCGGACGCTGGAAAATGACGACGCCGATGCCGGAAGCCGTTAAGAAACTGATCGTACATAATGTCAATGAAGTAGAAGAGGTGGCATCTACGGTAGACTTTGTATTCAGTGCCGTAGATATGACAAAGGATGAGATCCGAGCCATCGAGGAAGCCTATGCAAAAACAGAGACTCCGGTAATGTCTAATAACAGCGCACACCGCTGGACGCCGGACGTGCCGATGGTGATCCCGGAGATCAACATCGATCATTTTGATGTGATCGAGGATCAGAAGAAGAGACTGGGGACCACACGTGGATTTATTGCGGTGAAACCGAACTGCTCGATCCAGAGTTATGCACCGTGCCTGGCTGCATGGAAGGAATTTGAACCGACAGAGGTGGTAGTAACTACCTATCAGGCAATCTCTGGTGCCGGAAAGACCTTTAAGGACTGGCCCGAGATGGTGGAGAATATCATTCCTTATATCGGCGGCGAAGAGGAAAAGAGTGAGCAGGAGCCTCTTAGAATCCTCGGCAGAGTAGAGGGTGGACAGATCGTAAAAGCCGAGACGCCGAAGATTACCTGCCAGTGCGTGCGCGTACCGGTGCTGAATGGGCATACGGCAGCAGTTTTCATCCGGTTTGCAGGGAAACCGACGAAGGAGCAGCTGATCGAAAAGATGGAAAGCTATCAGGGATTTCCGCAGGAGGCCGGGCTTCCCAGTGCTCCGAAACAGTTCATCCGCTATATGGAAGAGGCTGACCGTCCGCAGGTAAGCCTGGATGTGGACTATGAGAATGGAATGGGCATTTCCATCGGACGTCTCAGAGAAGACAGTATTTATGACTATAAATTCATTGGCCTTTCACACAATACGGTCCGCGGGGCAGCCGGCGGAGCGGTGCTGTGTGCGGAAGCACTGGCTGCAAAGGGCTATATTAAAGCAAAATAAGAAGGAACATAAAAGGGCTGCGTTTTCACAGCCCTTTTACTCACGTATTTGACGGCAGATGAGCAGTAGAAAACCTGCCTGGAGGGAAGCATATGGGAAATGAGAGACTAAACTATACACAGAACCGGGAACTTTCCTGGCTGAAGTTTAACCAGAGAGTCCTTGAAGAAGCACAGGATGAGAGTGTGCCGCTGCTGGAGCGGATGAAATTTGTAGCGATCTTTACCAGCAATCTGGATGAGTTTTTTATGATCCGGGTAGGAAGCCTGTTTGACATGGCTCATACGGATGCAAATGCCAGGGACAGCCGGTCCGGCATGACGCCGAAAGAGCAGCTGGAACAGATATTTGCCGCGGTGGCGCCCCTTTATAAGGAGAGGGATAAGACCTATGCGGAGATCAAAAAGCAGCTGCATCCCTACGGAGTCTGTGGACTGGACTTTAAGGAGCTGGAGCAGCAGGAAAAGAAGTATGTGAAAAAGTACTTCAAAGAGCAGATCCTGCCGGTGCTCTCACCACAGATCGTGGATGCAAACCATCCGTTCCCTCATCTTCTGAACAAAGAAATCTATGTAACGGCAAATCTGACACATAAGGAGAAAGGATCAAAGGCAGTGCATACATTAGGCATTGTCCCGGTGCCGCAGTTTATCTCAGAGGTGCTTTATCTGCCTGGGCATGATATCCGTTATATCCGTATGGAAAAGGTGATCCTGGAGTATCTGAATCTGGTCTTTGACCAGTATGAGGTGTCTGAAGGAAATTATATCTGTGTGACGAGAAATGCAGATATCGCACCGGATGATGAATCGCTGGATGTAACAGAAGATTTCCGGTTTCTGATGAAACAGACGCTCCATAAGCGGCGCCGGATGGCTGTAGTGCGCCTGGAGACAGCGGAAAAGCTGAAGCCGGAGATGGAGAAATATTTCTGCGAGAAGTTCAAGATTTCTCCAGAGCAGATTTTCCGCACTAAGATGCCCATGAAGCTTTCTTATGTGTTCTCCATAAGCGGTGATCTTCCGGATTCCATGAAAAGGTCGCTGATCTATCCGCCTTTTGTGCCGCAGGCGTCTGCCCACGTACAGGAGAGCAGTATGATGAAGCAGATCCGGAAGAAGGATATTCTGCTGTTCTATCCGTATGAGAGCATGAATCCGTTCCTCAGATTGATCAAGGAAGCCTCTACAGATCCGAATGTAATGACGATCAAGATCACCATCTACCGGCTGGCGAAGAAGGCGAGACTGGTGGAATATCTGTGCGCCGCTGCTGAGAATGGAAAGGAAGTCACTGTCCTGATCGAACTTCGGGCAAGATTTGACGAGCAGAATAATATTGACTGGTCAGAGCGGATGGAGGAGGCAGGATGCCGGGTAATCTATGGAATGGAGGGTTATAAGGTCCATTCCAAAATATGTCTGATCACATACCGGAACCGGAATGATATCCAGTATATCACGCAGATCGGTACGGGCAATTATAATGAAAAAACGGCGGGCATGTATACAGATCTGTCCCTGATGACGGCAGACCAGGCGATCGGGCGCGATGCCGCGGAATTTTTTAAGAATATGTCTATCGGAAACTTAAGCGGCACCTATGAGCATCTGATCGTATCGCCTACCAGCTTAAAGCAGAATGTTCTCCGTCTGATCGATGAGGAGATTGAAAAAGGAGAAAACGGCAGGATCGTCATGAAGATGAATTCCCTGACGGATGTGGACTTTATTGACAAGATCTCCCAGGCTTCCCGGGCGGGGGTAAAGGTTGATCTGATCGTCCGGGGAATCTGCTGCATCCTGCCGGGAGTTCCCGGATATACAGAGAATATCCGTGTCATGAGTATCGTGGGAAGATACCTGGAGCATCCAAGGATTTTCTGCTTCGGGACGGGAGTAGAGCAGAAAATATACATCGGATCAGCGGATATGATGACCCGGAATACAGAAAAGCGGGTGGAGGTAGCATGCCCGATCCTGGATAAGGATATTAAAAATCAGATCAACCATTATATGAGAGTAATGCTCAGTGATAATGTAAAAGCAAGGGTGCTGCAAAGTGACGGCACCTATAGAAAGAAAAGGGCGGCCCAGACGATGGTGGACTCCCAGGCTACATTTATGGAGGAAGCACTGCAGGCAAAGAAGGAAAGTCCGGAAGAAGGCACTTCCTTCTTTAAGCGCCTGGCAACCCTTTTTCGAGGATAAAGGAGTTTTTGGTTTTATATGGGGAAAGCAGTCTACATTGCCGAAAAGCCCAGTGTGGCGCAGGAATTTGCAAAGGCATTAAAGTTAAAGACCAGAAGACAGGACGGATATCTGGAAGGGGAAGACGCGATCGTTACCTGGTGTGTGGGGCACCTTGTGACGATGAGCTATCCGGAAAGCTACGATCCGAATCTGAAAAGGTGGAGCCTCGGGACTCTGCCTTTTATACCGGATACATTTAAATATGAGGTGATACCGGGAACGGCGAAGCAATTCCGGATCGTGGCGGGAATCCTGAACCGGCCCGACGTGGATACTATTTATGTCTGTACTGACTCGGGACGGGAAGGAGAGTATATATACCGGCTGGTGGAGCAGGAGGCAAAAGTAGAGGGAAAAGTAAGAAAAAGGGTCTGGATCGATTCCCAGACAGAGGAAGAAATCCTAAGGGGTATCCGGGAGGCAAAGGACTTAAAGGAATACGATAATCTGTCGGCGTCTGCTTATCTCAGAGCCAAGGAGGATTATCTGATGGGAATCAATTTTTCCAGGCTTCTTACCTTAAAGTATGGAAACGGGATCGCAAACTATCTGAAAACGAGATACTCCGTGATCTCCGTCGGCCGGGTCATGACCTGTGTGCTGGGAATGGTAGTGCGTAGAGAACGGCAGATCAGGGAATTTGTACAGACACCCTTTTACCGGGTGACGGGGCTTTTCGGGGAGGATGGAGCCGCTTTCGAAGGAGAATGGCGGGCAGTCAAGGGTTCCCGCTGGTTTGAATCCTTCGATCTGTATAAGGATAATGGATTCAAAGAAAAGGAGAAGGCCGAAGAGCTGATCCGATATCTGAAAGAAACAGATCCTTATATCGGGAAGGTGGCGTCTGTTGAGAAGAAGAAGGAGAAGAAATATGCACCGCTGCTATTTAATCTGGCAGAGCTGCAGAATGAGTGCTCCAGAAGGTTTAAGATCAGTCCGGATGAAACCTTAAGGATCGTACAGGAGCTGTATGAGAAAAAGCTGGTCACCTACCCAAGGACCGATGCCAGGGTATTGTCCAGTGCGGTGGCAAAAGAGATCCATAAGAATTTAAACGGTCTTATGAAGTATGAGGCGGCGGTTCCTTTCCTTCAGGACATCCTGGCCATGGGATCCTATAAGGGGCTGGAAAAGACCCGGTATGTGAATGACAAGCAGATCACGGATCACTATGCCATCGTTCCGACCGGGCAGGGAATGGGATCACTAAAGAGCCTTTCGGGGCTCTCCGCGCAGGTGTATGACGTGATCGTGCATCGGTTCCTTGCCATTTTCTATCCGCCGGCTGTTTATCAGAAGGTGGCGCTTACCGTAAAGATCGGAGAGGAGTCCTTTTTTTCCAGCTTTAAGGTGCTGACGGAGGAAGGATATCTGAAGGTGTCGGGAACACCGGCAAAGAATGATTCCTCAGAGGAAAATGAAAAAAGTGTTGACGATACATTTTGGGCCGCGATACAATCATTAAGGAAGGGCAGCACCCTTGCGGTACAGTCACTGGACATTAAAGAAGGGAAAACCTCCCCGCCGAAGCGTTACAGCTCCGGATCTCTGATCCTTGCCATGGAGAATGCCGGGCAGCTCATTGAAGATGAGGAACTCCGCTCCCAGATTAAGGGAAGCGGGATCGGAACCAGTGCTACCAGAGGAGAGATCCTGAAAAAGCTGTTTCATAATAAGTATCTGGCATTAAATAAGAAAACACAGATTGTAACACCTACTTTGCAGGGGGAAATGATCTATGATGTGGTGGATCATTCTATACGGTCTTTGTTAAATCCGGAGCTGACGGCCAGCTGGGAGAAGGGCCTTACTTATGTGGCGGATGGAGAGATCACTTCAGAGGAATATATGAAGAAGCTGGATCAGTTTATCATAAGCCGGACAGAAGGTGTAAAAGGCCTTCATAATGAAGGGCAGCTTCGTGCCTGTTATGACAAGGCGGCAGCATTTTATAAGAAAACGGGACGAGAAGGAAAAATAAGTAAAAGGAGTGCGAAGAAATCATGAAAGCATTAACCATTGAAGCATTGTATACATTGGAAGAGACCATTGCGAAGGATCTGTTTCAGGGAGTGGTATATCCATGGGAGGTCCTGCCGAAGATCCATGATTTTATCCTGGAGCTTGGGAAGCGCCTTCCGGAGGATGAATATGAAAAAGTGGGAGAGGACGTGTGGATCGCTAAATCTGCAAAGGTATTTCCTTCCGCTTATATCCATGGACCGGCTATTATCGGAAAAGAAGCCGAGGTACGCCACTGTGCCTTTATCCGGGGCAATGCCATCGTGGGAGAGGGCGCTGTGGTAGGAAATTCTACGGAGCTTAAAAATGTAGTATTATTCAATAAAGTACAGGTGCCCCATTATAATTACGTGGGGGATTCCATCCTGGGATACAAAGCACATATGGGCGCCGGTTCCATCACCTCCAACGTGAAATCTGATAAGAAGCTTGTGGTGGTAAAGACTCCTGAAGGAGGAATTGAGACCGGTATGAAGAAGTTCGGGGCAATGCTGGGAGATGAAGTAGAAGTGGGCTGCGGCACTGTATTAAACCCGGGAAGCGTAGTCGGAAAGCAGAGCAATATCTACCCGCTGTCCAGTGTGCGTGGATTTGTGCCGGCGCACAGCATCTATAAAAAGCAGGGTGAAGTAGTAGAAAAACACGAATAAAACTGCCAGAAGATTAAAGAGGAGAAGGGAGCGATGGAAATGGAAGACAGATTTGTAACATTTCGGATGGAAAAGGCTAAACATATTGCATTGGTAGCACACGACGGAAAAAAGAAAGAAATGGTGGACTGGTGTGACCGCAATAAGGAGATCCTGAAAAGCCATTTCCTCTGCGGGACCGGTACGACCGCCAGACTGATTTCAGAGAAGACCGGACTGCCTGTAAAAGGTTACAACAGCGGCCCCTTAGGAGGCGACCAGCAGATCGGCGCAAAAATTGTGGAAGGGCAGATTGATTTTATGGTATTTCTCTGGGATCCGCTGGAAGCACAGCCTCATGATCCGGACGTAAAGGCCCTTCTCCGGATTGCAGTGGTCTATGATATTCCGGTAGCCAATAATCTGGCGACGGCAGATTTCATGCTCCATTCTGAATATATGTCCGGAACCTATGACAGGCGTGTAGAGAATTTCAACAGAACTGTCCAGGACAGAGTCGAAAAAATGAAAGAATAGAAAACAGAAAGAGACAATCCCAGAGAATTAAGATTTTTTAGTTCTGAATCCTCTGCCGGACTGTCTCTTCCCTTTTATCTTCGTATTTCCCGATGTCCCTCTTTTTATATCTGATCCGTCAGTTTCTGTACTGTTTCCAGGTCTGTCTCCAATTCCCGGGCAATCTCTTCCAGGGAAATGCCCTTTACCAGCTTCTTGCGGATCAGTTCCAGAAACAGGTCTGCTTTACCATCAGAATACCCGTCATCATAGCCTTCCTGATGCATGGCCTTTTCATATTTTTCCTGGTCAAACGTCTCCAGAACCATCTGGATCACCTCCGATTTCTGCTCTGTCAGAATATCCTTCAGAACTCCGCTACGGATACAGGTGTCTACTGCCTCTGTGACTGCCTGGTCAAGGGTCATCTGTTTTTCCAGATTTTCCCGGACGGTGTGGACGAAGATGGCATATTCCTCCAGTCTCCGGCATTTTTCCATGAGAGCCCTGTTGTGTCCGTAATTGATGTTCAGCGTCAGCGTTTCACACTCCAGGGAAGGGCGGCTGTCCCCTGGGACGGCCTCGTATAGATCACTGAGCCGCAGGACTTTCCTGTCTGGCTCTTCCGCTGTCCCGTTGTAGAAGACAACATGTCTGGGAAAGGGGAAGGTCTTGGCGGCGCTACTGTAGATGTTGATGTCCTGGCCGGCAATGTACTTCTCATACAGCCTTGAGAAGTAGAAGAGCCCCCGCATGGGCATGTTAGGATTGCAGGTACTTTGATGTTCGTACAGGTTGAGGGTACCGCTGATGAGGAAGGAAATGTCATTTTTCATGGACAGATACAGAACATTTCCCAGGGTGTTGATCTCCAGAGCGCTGGGATCTTTGTAATCTGTGCCGTTGACGGCATTGTATAGGGAGAGAAGGTCTTCCGGTTTCTGAAAGACAAAACGGAAGAGCCGATCCTTGTACTGCCTGTCTGCCTCGGGATATTCATCAGTATTTATGAAGTTTGATTTCAAATGTTACACCTCCATTATAGACATAAAAACAGAAAGCTGCAACCTTTTAAGAGCTCATATAAAAGGGAATAAAAGGCGGAAACCGCCGATTGAATAAAAGAATGTCATTTGGAAATGACATGAGGGGAAAAGAGTTTCCCGTTGAGTGGCTTTTATTATAACTGACATAAAGCAATCTGGCAATAGAAAATGGAAGAAATTCCCGACAGCCTCGTTTTAGGAGAAAATCAGTTGACACAGGCCATACATCTGTGGTATATTTTTTTGGAACAAAACTTTAATGCTTTAAAGCGCAACGGTTTAAAGCGAGAAAAGAGAAAGAAGAGGGACTAGAATTATGATGATTAAAGTAATACTGCTGGTTATATTTTTTGCGGTGATGGTGGCCGTGGGAATTTATTCCAGAAAACATGCTATGAGTGTGGATGGCTTTGTGCTGGGCGGAAGATCCGTCGGGCCGTGGCTTACGGCGTTTGCGTACGGGACCTCTTATTTCTCTGCAGTAGTGTTTGTGGGATATGCCGGGCAGTTTGGATGGAAGTACGGCCTTGCCAGTACCTGGATTGGCATCGGCAACGCGGTGATCGGAAGTCTGATGGCCTGGGTGGTCTTAGGGAGACGAACCAAGGTCATGACCCAGTATCTGAACTCCAAGACTATGCCGGACTTTTTTGGAAGCCGCTATGGGAGCAAGCCGCTGAAGATCGCGGCGTCTGCAATCGTCTTTGTATTTCTGGTGCCTTATACGGCGTCTATTTATAACGGGCTGTCCAGGCTGTTTGAGATGGCTTTCCACATCCCCTATGCATGGTGCGTGATCGGGATGGCGGTATTTACAGGAATCTATGTGATCCTGGGCGGCTATATGGCCACGGCGATCAATGACTTTATCCAGGGAATCATTATGCTGGTGGGGATTATAGTTGTGATTGCCGCCGTGCTGAATGGTCAGGGAGGTTTTCTGGAAGCGGTGGGAAAGATGGCGGAGATCCCAAGCGATGTGGAGATTACCTTGGGACAGCCTGGAGCCTTCACCTCCTTTTTTGGACCGGACCCCGGAAATCTGCTTGGCGTGGTAATCCTGACCTCTCTTGGAACCTGGGGACTGCCGCAGATGATCGGAAAATTTTATGCGATCAAGGATGAGAAATCCATCAATACCGGGACGGTGATCTCCACGGTATTTGCTATCGTTGTTTCAGGAGGCTGCTACTTCCTGGGAGGCTTTGCCAGGCTCTTTGACGCCCCGGCGATTTATGATGAAGCGGGAGCGGTGGTCTATGACAGCATCATTCCTCATATGCTGTCGGCGCTGCCGGATATCCTGATCGGGATTGTAGTAGTCCTGGTGCTGTCCGCCTCTATGTCAACCCTGGCTTCTTTGGTGCTGACATCCAGTTCTACGCTGACGCTGGACTTCCTGAAGGATAACCTCTTAAAGGAGATGAGTGAAAAGAGGCAGGTCCGCACCATGCAGGTGCTGGTGATATTCTTTATTGCGGTATCTGTATTTATCGCATTGGATCCCCCTACCTTTATTGCACAGCTGATGGGGATATCCTGGGGCGCACTGGCAGGAGCTTTTCTGGCGCCGTTTCTCTACGGGCTGTACTGGAAGGGGACGACCAGAGCAGGTGTGTGGGCAAGCTTCATTGTAGGAGTGGGAATCACAGTAGTCAACATGTTTATGCCATTTATTGAATCCTCGATCAATGCGGGGGCGGCTGCCATGCTGGCAGGACTGATCGTGGTGCCGGTGGTGAGTCTGATCACGCCAAAGCTTTCCAGGGAAAAGACGGATGCCATTTTCTCCTGCTATGAAGAAAAGGTAACGATTACCAAAAAACGTTCACTGGAGCAGAACTAAAGGGATGATAAAAAAGATCAAGGAAAGTGATTAAAAACACCACTTTCCTTTTTCTTTTATATATGTTAGGATATAGAAGTGTTAAAAAAAGACAATAAAATTGATGATTATTACTGGTATGAAATAGAAAGAGAGGGAACTGTTATGGAAAACTATCAGAAGTATGAAAGATCTTATTTTATGCCCCCGGAGGTAACCTATGACTGGGTGAAGAAGGAATATATCGATCGGCCGCCGATCTGGTGCAGCGTGGATCTTAGAGACGGCAACCAGGCGTTGATCGAGCCGATGAGTCTGGAGGAAAAGCTGGAGTTTTTCCAGATGCTGGTAGATATCGGATTTAAGGAGATCGAAGTGGGATTCCCGGCGGCTTCTGAGACAGAGTATCAGTTTATGCGGACGCTGATCGAGAAGAACATGATCCCTGATGATGTGACGGTACAGGTGCTGACGCAGGCCAGAGAGCACATCATCAAGCGGACCTTTGAGGCGGTCAAGGGAGCGCCTCACGCGGTGATCCATCTTTATAATTCTACATCCGTGGCGCAGAGAGAGCAGGTATTCCGGAAGGATAAAGAAGAGATCAAGAAGATCGCGATCGACGGCGCGGAGCTTCTTCTGAAGCTGGCAAATGAAACGGACGGCAACTTTACCTTCCAGTACAGCCCGGAGAGTTTCCCGGGAACAGAAGTAGACTATGCGGTAGACGTGTGCAACGCGGTTCTGGACGTGTGGAAACCCACGCCGGAGAAGAAAGCCATCATCAACATTCCCACCACCGTGGAGAATGCCATGCCGCATGTATTTGCCTGTCAGCTGGAATATGCGAATAAGCATCTGAAATACAGGGACAGCGTGATCCTCTGTCTGCATCCCCACAACGACCGGGGCTGCGGCGTTGCGACGGCGGAGCTTGGCATCCTGGCCGGCGCGGAGCGTATCGAGGGAACGCTGTTTGGCAACGGTGAACGTACCGGAAATGTAGACATTGTTACACTGGGAATGAATATGTATTCTCACGGTGTGGATCCGGGACTTGATTTTTCTGATATGAAGCATATCCGGGAGACTTATGAAAGACTGACCAGGATGCAGGTAGATCCCAGACAGCCGTATGCGGGAGATCTGGTATTTACGGCATTTTCCGGTTCCCATCAGGATGCCATCGCAAAAGGAATGGCCTGGAGAGAAGAGAAGAAGTGCGACAAGTGGACGGTTCCGTACCTGCCCATTGATCCCCAGGATGTGGGAAGAAAATATGATTCCGACGTGATCCGCATCAACAGCCAGTCCGGAAAGGGCGGCGTAAACTATATCCTGAAGCAGAGCCACGGCATCAATCTGCCCAAGCAGATGAGAGAAGAAGTGGGATATCTGGTCAAAGACGTATCGGATAAGGCGCATAAAGAGCTGAATCCGGAGTGGGTATATCAGATCTTCTCCGATAATTATATTAACACCAAGCCGGTGTTCCACATTGATGAATGTCATTTCAAACAGGTGGACGGCATTACCGCAGAAGCAACCATCAATCACGGCGGTGAAAGACGGGTGATCACAGCCACCGGAAACGGACGTCTGGACGCAGTCAGCAACGCCATCAAGCAGTATTTTAATATCAGTTATGAACTGACCTTCTATGAGGAGCATTCTCTGACCAAGGGATCTTCCTCCAAGGCGGTGGCTTACGTGGGCGTGATCTGCAAGGGCAAGACCTTCTGGGGCACAGGCATTGACCCGGATATCATCAAGGCTTCCATAGAAGCGCTGACCGTGGCGGTCAACAAGATCGACGAGATCGGCAGCGCCAAGGCCTGCAAGGACGAAAGAATGCTGGAGATCATGAATTATATCCAGGCCAATTATATTGACGTTACTCTGGATGACCTGGCCGAGAGATTCTATCTCTCCAAGCCTTACATTTCCAAATACATCAAAGAAAAGTCCGGCATGACTTTTGGGGAGCTGGTTAAAAAGATCCGCATGAAAAAGGCCAAGGCCCTGTTAAAGAGCAGCAATATGACGGTAGAAAATATCGCTCTGACGGTAGGATACCAGAATGTGGAGCATTTCAACCGCCTGTTCAAAAAAGCTTATCAAATGACTCCGATGCAATATCGGAATCAGAAATAATAAAATGTCAAAAGAAAAGAGGTTGTAGTACAATGATTATTTGTGCAAAGTATCTGATGACCGGGGACGGCAAGACCGTTCTCGAAGACAAGGCAGTTCTGACAAAGGACGGCAAGATTGAGAAGATCGCGTCCAAAGAGGAACTGACAAAGGCGTATCCTGAGGAGGAAGTCAAGGATTACGGGGAAGCCACCCTTCTTCCGGGACTGTGCGACATGCACGCCCATCTGGGATATTATTATTCCCAGCCGGATACCTTTAACTATGGTCCGCAGCTGATCATACTGTATGCGCTGCAGCATGCGCAGTCCGCATTTGAACGGGGCATCACGTCTGTGCGTGATATGTCTTCCGCCCACGGTGTGTGCAAGAACTTAAAGCTTGCAGCGGAAAAAGGATTTGTAAAGATCCCAAGGATCACCCACACCGATACCGGTATCTGCATGACCGGCGGCCATGCATGGGACGAAGTGGAAGAAGTGGACGGACCATGGGAAGTAAGAAAAGAGATCCGCAAGCAGGTGCGTGACGGCGCGGAATGGGTGAAAGTGCTGACCACTCACCGTTCCCATATTCCGGAACTGACTCAGGAAGAGCTGAACGCGGCAGTTGACGAATGCCACAGAAGAGGCATCAAGTGCGGCGTACATGCAGGAACCAATCCGGGGATCCAGATGTGTATTGACGCCGGATTTGACACCATTGAGCATGCCACCTTTATGACTCTGGACCATGCAAAACAGATGGCGGAAAAGGGCATTGCCTGGACGCCAACCATTATGGCATATACTTTATTATATGATATCTGCAAAGAGAACCTGGAGAAAAATGCAGGCAAGCCGGTCAACGATCCGGTGATGCAAAAAGAGATGAAGGATTACCAGTATTTCGAGCCGGCTTATAAGGCATACAGGGATCATTTCAAAGAATTTTATGATACCGGAGTTACCGTGATCGCCGGAACCGACATGGTTATGTATCAGTCTCCGTTCCTGCCGCTTCCAAGAGAGCTGCAGTACATGGTAGAGTACGGCATCACACCGGCGCAGGCGATCCAGACAGCCACCTCCAACCCGGCCAAAGTCCTTGGCGTGGAAAACGAGAGAGGACTGGTCAAAGAAGGACTGGATGCAGACCTTCTGGTAGTCGGCGGCGACTTAAGCAAAGACATTACCTGCTTAAACGATGTGAAACTGGTAACTCTGGGCGGCGAGAGAGTCTTTGAGGACGGCATCCGCTACGTGGGAACCCACAACATGTTTATGTAGCAGGAGGAACCACAGAGTATGATGTTGATCGCAGGAGTTATCGTAGGGGCCATGTTCCTGATGGGCGGCGCCTACCGGCTGATGGAAAACAAAAAAACCGGCGGGGGAACCCGGATGTATGCGCTGATCACCTATGCCGGACTGGCGGCAGTGGTCGTGTGTACCATGGAACTTCTCAAGCCCTTCCTTACCTTTATCCCGCAGGAATATCTGACACTGTTCGTATTCGCCATAGATATCGCGGTGCTGATCCTGGGCGGGGACACGATCCTGAAGCCTGAATTTGAAGATGGCGGAGGGAAGAAGAAAGATAATCACCTCTCCGAATACCGGGACAGACAGAATTCCTACCGGCCGAAGAATAAGAAAAAGAAAAAATAAATGTGAACAAATTGTGACAGGGGACGTAGACCTTTTGCAAAGGTCTACGTCCCCTGTCACATTATAGTTTCGTTGTATACTCAAATACTTTCTGATAGAATCCTTCGCCTAATTCCTGACGGAGCAGTGTGTCCAGTATTTTTCCGTCTTTAAGAAGGACCACCCGTTTGCTCAGGCTGGCAAAGTAAGGGTCATGGGTGACCATGATGATGGTCTTGTGCATGTCTTCGTTGATTTCTTTCAGGGCGTCCATGACGATCTGGCCGGAGCGGGAGTCCAGGTTTCCGGTTGGCTCGTCTGCCAGGATCAGTTCCGGGTCGTTGATGAGGGCGCGGCAGATGGCGGCCCGCTGTTTTTCGCCGCCGGACAGTTCGTAGGGCGCTTTCAGAAGGAGATGGTCGATGCCGAAGCGTCCGGCAAGTTCTGCGACTTTGTCTTTCATTACCTGGGAATTGGCCTTGTCAAGGATCATGGGCAGGAGGATGTTATCCCGGACGTTCAGGCTGTCCAGAAGGTAGAAGTCCTGGAAGACGAAACCGATCCTGCGTCTGCGGATGTCGGCAAGTTCGTCTTTCCAGAGTTCCTCTGTGTCCATGCCGTCAAAATAGATGGCGCCTGCGGTGGGACGCTCGATCATGCCCAGAAGCTTTAAAAATGTGCTTTTCCCGCACCCGGATTTTCCCATGATGGCGACAAATTCTCCTTTTTTCACTTCAAAATCAATGTCTTTCAGAACGTGGATGGTGCTGGTCTGTGCAGATGCACCGGTCATAGTATAGTTTCGGATCAAATGTTCGGTTTTTAAAATACACATGGAAGATACCTCTCTTTATTTGAAATATTACCGGTTGTTCTTTCGGATTTTCTTTCGCATCTGATGTACCAGCCAGCCGGTCCACAGAAGCTGGAGAACGAGATATAAAAGGCCGATCACGCCGGCGCTTGCCAGATAATCCCGGATCTGACCGGCGCTGTACATACGGATATCAAAGGTCAGGATGTGAAAAAGGACGGCTCCTGCGACGCTGATGATGAGCGGCGGGAGAGTGAATCCCCACATTTCTTTTCCAATGGTGCGCATCTGTTCTTTCTCCGGCATGCCGGTAAAGGAAAACAGCCGGTAACGGTTCAGGATATCTTCCGTATCATAGGAGAATTTTACGTAAGCCAGGAACAGGGCGCAGGTGGTAAACATCAGGAATACAAATCCGTACAGCGCGATTTTGGAATAACGCTCGGAAATGATGTCGTTGACCAGCTGATTCTTTCCGTAATAAACCCGGATATCCATGTCCACCTGTTCATCATCGGCATGGGTGGTGCGAAGCGGCAAAAGGGCCTGATCGATCCTGCTGTAGTTTTCCGGAGCGCAGGTTACCAGGCAGAGACTGGAAGGTCCGCCCGGGGATGCCTTGGCACATTGCCGGAACATTTCGTCAGATAACACCATCAGGTTCTCCTGAGCGCCCCGTTGCAGCATACCGGTGAGGATGCTGATCTCATAGCTCTTTACAGACCAGGATTCCCAGTCCGAAGGATCCTGGGGCCGTCCAAGCTTCATATTTACGGAATCATAGGACGCGCGGTTTACACTGGGATCCTGCATGGAAGCGCCGGAGGTCATGTCCAGTTTTCTGCGGGCAAAGGAGCTGTCCTGTTGGATCACGGCGTGGATCTCGTGGTCTCCCAGATCAAGAGCTTCTGGTTCGGCAAGTCCGTGAGCCTTATAAAGGTCCCGGTAGGTGCTTTCTGAGATTCCAACGTACTGTCCGGGAGGAGCATAGGTCACGATGGAAGCCATAAAGTCCCAGGAAGTTCCGGAGGGAACCGTCATCCGGACCATGGGATACTCAAGGACATCCGCCTCATACTCGGCGGACAGCCGGTCAATGGTATCCTGGTCATCCTGATATGCCATCACTACAAAATCATAGGGCAGAAGATCTTCTGCAGGCGCAGCGATCAGATTGCTTCCCAGATTAAATAAATAGAGATTTATGGCAAAGAAATGGGCGGCTGTCAAAAGAAAGAGATAGCGCACATTTTTCCGGAACCGGTACTGCCAGGGAATCTGGGGCAGCACCTGCTTAAAATAGCGGCGGTCCGACGCGGACGTCCATTTCAGAAGCAGGGAAGCCAGGCTGTTCAAAAGGCAGTATATGCCCAGAAGGAAGAGGACCGCGTTCAGAATGCTGACTTCTTCATAGCCGGTAATACTGCTGTGTATGAGATCAACGCCAAGGAGAGTCAGCAGGATCAGCCATCTCCATTTCTGCGGGATCTTTTCTTTTTGTACGGATCTGATAGCGCCAAAGGCATTCCGGATCTGCAGATAAGATTCGTAATTGATGGCGGTCGCGAAAAGAAGGATGATGCAGTAGGCGATGATGGCAATGATATAGACGTCAGGACCCAGGGAGCCGATCACGGCATAGCCGTCCAGTTCTTTTGCCAGGATGAAGCGCAGGCCGAAAAGACCGGCGGTGCCAAGGATCATTCCGCAGGCAAGAGAGATCAGAAGACTGGTGACATATTCCGCCATGATCATAAAAGATAATGTGGCAGAACGGATCCCCAGGACGCTGAACATCCGGTAATCGCTCATCCGGCTTTTAATGTAATAAGAGAAGACAAAGGCTGTCATAAATACGCCGGTAAACAGGATCAGTCCGATGGAGCGGTACAGGATCTGCTGAAGCCCGGTGCCAAGGACCACATCTTCTGCGGAGTGGATGTCCGTCAGCATGCGGTTCATTCCGGAGGCCACAGTCAGGAAGGCGGAGCAGAGAATGCCGCATAAGATAAACAGGATGTAATTCTTCCAGTTATATTTAAAATTCGTGCGGATCACGCGGACAAAATCCGGCGGATATTTTCCAGGGAAATAAAGACGGCGCTTCCGCTCGGCGCGTTCTTCCCGTTCCCGCTGCTTCAGCATCCGGTAATTGCGGTTGATCTCGCTGCTCTGTTCCAGATAGGTAAATATCATAAATTCTATCAGCATTACCAGTCCGCAAAACGGCAGGGCAAAACCACTTTCGTGGCCCTGGAAGGTCATATAGGCGCAGATATAAACAAAATATAAGAAATACGAAACGTATCCCAGAAGCCGGACTTTTTTCTTCAGGATCAGCAGGATCCCATAGACCCCGTACAGGATCAGCGACAGGGCGGCCACATAGGTCATGGCCAGAGTGGCAAAAGCCGCAGTATCTCCGGAATCTACAAAAGATTCAATGCCTCCGGCGGAAAAAATGGCAAAAAAAAGCTCCGGCAGAGTCAGTGTGTTTCCACGGATCACTGCCCAGGGAGCAAAAAGTGCAAGACCTGCGGAGATGAGAACGCACAGGATAGAAAATGGTCTGGCATGGATTTTATTTTCTGGTTTCACGTTTGAATTTCCCCCTTTTCATGTCTCTTGCTATTATAACATTTTTTGTGTGAAAATACAATGAAACCAGATGGAATTTCGTGGAAAATCCGGAAGATTTCGGACGAAAAAGAAGACCCCGGCTTTCATAAAGCCGGGGCCTGTCTTATCCTAGATCGCTCTTGTGTATTCTTTGAGCCATTCTCTTTCTTCATCGGTCAGATGCGGGCCGATCTTTTCATAAACGTCTTTGTGGTAATTGTTCAGCCACTCACGCTCGTCTTTACTCATTTCTTCCGGATCGATGCCGTCCAGGTCGATAGGAGCGAAGGTGATCGTTTCAAAATACATGAACTGTCCGTACTTGTTCTGCACGCCTTTTCTTACGATAAATTCGTTCTCGATACGGATACCGAACTGGCCGTCCTCGTAGATGCCCGGTTCGTCTGTGATGACCATGCCTTCCTCCAGCTGATGGTGTTCGTTCTTGCTGGGAACGATGTACCAGCGGAAGCCTGTAGGCGGTTCATGCACGTTCCCAAGATATCCGACGCCGTGTCCGGTACCGCACTGGAAATCCAGATCCAGATCCCAGATCGGTCCTCTGGCCAGGATGTCAAGATTGTATCCGTAGCATCCATAGAGGAATCTTGCCCGGGACAGACGCATCATGGCGCGGACCACTGCGGTGAAGTATTTCTTCATCTGCTGGTCAACAGAGCCAAGGACAAAGGTTCTGGTGATGTCAGTGGAACCCTGGTAGTATCCGCCGCCTGTATCATTTAAGAAGAAAGCTCCTTCTTTTAACTCTACGTCGCTTTCCGGAGACGGAGAGTAGTGCATCATGGCCGCGTGATCGGCAAATGCGCACAGAGGCTCGAAGCTGTCGCGGATGTATCCGTCCTGAGCAGCGCGCAGGCTGGTCAGCTTGTCTGCGGCGGAAAGTTCTGTGATCTTTTCTTTATCAAATCTTGTTTTTACCCAGTACATGAATTTGGTGATCGCTATGCCGTCTTTGATATGGGCTTCTTTGATGTTTTCCAGCTCTACCGGATTCTTCATGGCTTTCATAAGGATCTCGGGGTTGGCTGCCTCTACGGTCTTGCAGGGGATGTTCTTAAACAGCGCATAGTTCATCTTCATGGGGTCGATCATAGCGGTCAGAGACGGATCCAGCTTCTTGACATCCTCATAAATATCATTGTAGGGATGGATGTGGACATTGTTCTTTGCAAATTCCGCCAGGATCTGATCATTTAATTTCCGCTCGTCCACATACAGTTCCACGCTGTCCATGGTCACGATGGAGTAGGAGAGGAGAAGCGGGAAGAAATCAATATCGTCGCCTCTTGCATTTAAGAGCCAGCAGGTGTCGTCCAGGGATGCGATGATATGGATGTCCGCGCCTGCTTCTTTCATCTTTTCACGGACTCTTGCAAGCTTGGAAGCAGTGCTTTCTCCAGAATACTTTTCTTCCAGGAAGAAGGCCGGCTTCTCGGAAAGAGGCGGACGGTCCTCCCAGATCTCATCGATCAGGTCTTCAGAATAGTTGATCTTGATGTTCTTTGGTGTCAGAGCCTCTTCAAATTCCTCGCCCTCGCCCATGGACATGACACGTCCGTCAAAACCGACGGTTCCGCCTTCCGGAACAACATCTGCCAGAAATTCTGTGACGGACGGGGTGTCGCCTACAAACATCTTCATCAGACGGATGCCGCTGCCTTCCAGTTCGTTTGTCGCCTGGAAGAAGTAACGTCCATCGGTCCACAGACCACCGTCATCCTTTGTGATGACTGCGGTTCCGTAAGATCCGCTGAACCCGCTGATGAATTTTCTTGCCTTAAAGTGTTCGCCGACATACTCGCTCTGATGAAAATCAGCGGTGGGGACCACATAGGCGTCCATGCCTTTCTCAGCCATGAGAGCACGGAGCTTCTCTACTCTTTTTGCTGTACTCATATAGAAAGACCTCCTTATGTAAATATAGTTTATGAGTGAAAAAGCGACTGCATTGCTGCAATCGCTTTTTCGTAAGCTATGAATAAAATTATTCTGCTTTTTCCATTTCATCCAGTTTGCCGCTGCATGCCCACAGGATGATACCCAGGACGATCATGATAGCAGCAAGTCCGCCGTAACCAACAGTGAAGTTGATGGTCTTTAACCAGTCGTACAGAGCCGGATAAATCTGCTGTGCGATAAATACCGCGATTGGCCAGAAGCCAAGCAGAAGACCAAGAACCTTAGCCGGAGCCAGCTTGGATACGAAAGAGTTTCCAAGCGGGGAGAATACCATCTCACCTACGGACATCAACAGACATACAAGTGCAAGCCAGAATACGGAGCACTGTCCGTTGGCTGATGCGATCATATCAGCAACAACCATTACGATGTAGGAGATACCTACCAGGATGATACCAAGAGCTGTCTTCTTGAACATGCTCAGGTCGCCCTGCGGTCTCTTAGCCAGCTTGTCCCAAAGAACAGCCAGTGTAGGACCAAGAATGATACATACCAGTGCGTTTACGGAGTCGAACCAGGAAGTCGGGATCGTGAAGGATCCGATCTGCCAGTTTGCAAGGTTCATGTAGTCTGCACCGTCGCCCCATCCGAAGCGGAAGTATGCCGGCATGTAAGCCATGTACCACAGCATCCAGAACAGTGCGGAGAACAGAGTTACAAGAATGATAGCAATGATTCGTTTCCAGTCACCGGAGGTAAGAGGAGCGCTTTCGCCCTTCTCTTTTGCAGCAGTACCAGCTGTTTCGAATTCACGCTGGTCAGCCTTGAACGGTTTCTTACCGGCATCGCCAAGAGCTCTTCCGTTAGCGATGAACCAGATGGCATCGATGAACAGGAAGATTGCACAGATCAAGAATACAGTGTTGAAGCTGGTCTTGATTCCGAACAGGCCTGTGGTAGCCAGCATAGCGATGAAAGTAGTACCACAGAAGGAACCGATGTTTACGAAGGAGTACTGAATACTGAATGCAGAGTTCAGTTCCTCAGCGTCATGGAACAGAAGTCCGTTGATACCGGAAAGGTTACCCTTGAATAAACCAGTACCTACAGATACCAGGATGATCATTGCCCATACAAGAGCAAGAGAATCAGCCTTCCATGTACACAGGTATCCAAGTCCCATGAGAATCATTCCGACAGGAACACAGATTCTCGGGCTGATCCAGTGGTCGGCAATGTAACCGCCAAAGATCGGTGTGATGTACGTCCACGCTACGAAAGAAGCGCTCATTGCAGCACCCTGGGTATCGGAAAGTCCAAGACCGCCGGAAGCTGCTTCGGTTGCGATCCAGATGGCCAACAGATATTTCACTGTGTAGAACGCAAGACGCTCAAATGTGAATCCAAGCGCACAAACGTAAAAGCCAAATGGTCTTTTGTGTTTTACGTTTTCCATTTTTTATCCCTCCAATTAATATAGTGAAAAATGAAAACGAGAATCTGAACGCAAATAAAGTTTTCCCCCTGCGTATCAAATTCAACATGAGAACTATAGCACAATTTAGACTAAAGTACAATGCGAATTTAAGATTTTGTTAATATTTTTTTTAGAATCCGTTCTGTTTTTCTTGCGGATTGGAAAAGATACCTATATAATATAAATTGGCAGAAATTTTGATTGCATTTTCTGGATTATGGATTAACGGAAAAGTAGTGATCAGATTTAAAATATTTATATAATGGAGGGAAAGACATATGGGCAACATGTCAACGGAAAAGGCTGCATTCAGACGGGTCAGAGGTCTTCTGGATGCGGGAAGCTTTGTTGAGATCGGCGGCGCGGTGACAGCCAGGGCAACTGATTTTAACATGCCGGACAAAGAAACTCCGGCAGACGGCGTGATCACCGGTTACGGTGTGATCGACGGCAATCTGGTTTATGTTTACAGCCAGGACGCTTCTGTTTTAAACGGAGCGGTGGGAGAGATGCATGCAAAGAAGATTGCCAGGATCTATGATATGGCCATGAAGATGGGAGCGCCTGTTGTCGGGCTGATCGATTGTGCGGGCTTAAGGCTTCAGGAGGCTTCAGATGCTCTGGAGGCGTTTGGCATGCTTTACCAGAAGCAGGCGCTGGCTTCCGGTGTGATCCCGCAGATCACGGCGATCTTTGGATCCTGCGGCGGCGGACTTTCCGTGGTGCCGGGCCTGACAGATTTTACCTTTATGGAAGAAAAGGGAAAACTGTTTGTGAATTCCCCCAATGCGCTTCCGGGAAATGAGATCTCAAAATGTGATACTTCTTCCGCGGCATTTCAGAGCGAGCATACCGGACTGGTGGACGGGACAGGTACAGAGGAAGAGATCTTATTCCAGATCCGGGAGCTGATCCTGATGCTTCCCTGCAATAATGAGGAAGATGTTTCCTACGAAGACTGCAGCGATGATCTGAACCGTGTGTGCAGCGGGATCGAGAATGCGGCGGAAGACGCTGCGATCGTGCTTTCCCAGATCTCTGATGACGGCGTCTTTTTTGAGACAAAGAGACAGTTTGCCAGGGATATGGTGACCGGGTCTATCAAACTGAACGGTATGACGGAGGGAGCAGTGGCAAATCGCAGCAAGATCTATGACGAGAATGCAGAGGTTACGGAAGCGTTTGACGGATCTTTGTCAGCGGACGGTGCGCAGAAGGCGGCGGAGTTTGTGACCTTCTGTGATGCATTTCATATTCCGGTGCTGACGATTACGAATGTGGAAGGGTTTGCTGCCAGCGATTATGACGAGAAACATCTGGCAAAGGCAGCCGCAAAGCTGACTTATGCATTTGCAAACGCCACGGTGCCCAAAGTAAATGTGATCACCCGGAAAGCGTTCGGTTCCGCCTATGTGGCGATGAACAGCAAGTCTGTGGGAGCGGATATGGTTTATGCATGGAAGGGATCCCAGATCGGTATGATGGACGCCACCCTGGCTGCAAAGATCATGTATGCAGGCGAGGATATGGCAGTGATAAGGGAAAAGGCTTCCGAATACGACAGACTGCAGAACAGTCCGGTATCTGCCGCGTCCAGAGGATATGTGGATACCATCATCGAGCCGGCAGACACCAGAAAATATGTGATCGGAGCGTTTGAGATGCTGTTTACCAAGCGGGAAGAACGTCCGGCAAAAATGCATGGAACAGTTTAGAGAGGTGAGGCAAGTGAAAAAGAGATTGAGTGTTTTGCTATGTACGGTAATGACTGCATTTCTGGTCACGGCCTGCACGTCTGCTGATACCATGGAGTATGACAAAGACATGCTGGAAGAGTCTACGGAGGTACTGATCCAGTATTGTGCCGGGGCGGATGAGACGGTGACAGAGCAGTGGAAGTCTTTATCGGATTACGCGCTGGAGTACCAGCTGATGCAGTCGGGGCTTCCGTTTACGCCAGAAGGATTTATCGGGGCTCTGGACGCATGGCCGGCTGCCATTGACGAGTGCGGCGAATACATGGGTCATGGAGATTTTGCCATTACGACAGAAGGAGATGAGATCCATGTAACGGCCATGGGCGAATTCGCGGAACGGGATGCAGAGATCGAAGTGGTATATGACGCGGATTCCCGTCTGGATTCACTGAATGTATCTGCGCAGTACAGTATGGGAGAGATCCTGGAGAAAGCGGGACTTAATACCATCCTTGGAATGGGAACGGTATTTGTGGTGCTGATCTTTATCTCCATCATCATTTCTCTTATGAAATATATACCGGCTCTTGGTAATTTCTTTACAAAGAAGCCGAAAAAAGAGGAAGCCGGGGATGCTTCCGCCATAGAAGCTGTGGAGCCGGCCGCGTCAGAGAGCGCCGGAACAGAAGATCTTCTGGCAGATGAAGAACTGGTGGCCGTGATCGCGGCTGCGATCGCCGCGGCGGAAGGCACGGGAACCGATGGATTTGTGGTGCGCAGTATCAGGCGCAGACCGTCAAATAAATGGAAAGCATAGGAAACAGGAGGATAGAAACCATGAAAAATTATACGATTACAGTGAATGGAAATGTATACGATGTGACAGTTGAGGAAAAGGGAGCGGGAGCGGCTCCGGCAGCGCCGGTAAAAGCTGCGGCACCTAAGGCGGCTCCGAAGGCAGCGCCGGCACCCAAGGCGGCTCCGGCAAGTGCGGCGGGAGCCATCGAGGTGAAAGCAGGCGCAGCCGGAAAGGTATTTAAGATCGAGGCGGGCGTTGGCACCAGCGTAAAGAGAGGCGACGCAGTCGTGATCATTGAAGCGATGAAGATGGAGATCCCAGTCGTTGCACCGGAAGACGGAACCGTTGCAAGCATCAATGTGGCAGTCGGAGACGCGATCGAGGCCGGCGCAGTGCTTGCTACCTTAAATTAGGTTTGGAAGATCCGAACCGAGTACGACTGGAGGTTAAAAAATGGAATATATTACAACGACATTGGCAAACCTCGTGCATCAGACTGCGTTTTTCAGTCTCACCTGGGGCAATCTGATCATGATCGGTGTTGCGTGTTTTTTCCTGTTTCTGGCGATCCGGCATGGATTTGAACCGCTCCTTCTGGTTCCCATCGCATTCGGAATGCTGCTGGTAAACATTTATCCGGATATTATGCTGAGCCCGGAAGATGCCGCGAACGGCACGGGGGGCTGTTGTATTATTTTTATGTACTGGATGAGTGGTCCATTTTCCCGTCCCTGATCTTCCTGGGCGTGGGAGCGATGACAGACTTTGGACCACTGATCGCAAACCCCAAGAGTTTCCTTCTGGGCGCGGCTGCACAGTTTGGTATCTTTGTCGCCTATCTTGGCGCTATGGCCATGGGATTTTCCGACAAGGCGGCTGCGGCGATCTCCATCATCGGAGGAGCCGACGGACCGACGTCCATCTTCCTTGCGGGAAAACTGTCCCAGACAGCCATCATGGGACCGATCGCTGTGGCGGCATATTCCTATATGTCACTGGTGCCCATTATCCAGCCGCCGATCATGAAGCTTCTGACTACGGAAAAAGAGCGGAAGATCAAGATGGAGCAGCTGCGGCCGGTATCAAAGCTGGAGCGGATCCTCTTCCCCATCATCGTTACCATCGTTGTCTGCGTGATCCTTCCTACGACCGCACCTTTGGTTGGTATGCTGATGCTGGGCAACCTGTTCCGGGAATCCGGTGTGGTAAGACAGCTGACAGAGACCGCGTCCAATGCGCTGATGTATATTGTTGTTATCCTGCTTGGAACGTCTGTAGGCGCGACCACCAGCGCAGAAGCATTCCTGAACCTGGATACCTTAAAGATTGTGTTCCTGGGACTGATCGCGTTTATGTTCGGAACGGCTGCAGGAGTTCTGCTCGGAAAAGTGATGTGCGTACTCTCCGGCGGAAAGGTCAATCCGCTGATCGGATCGGCCGGAGTCTCCGCGGTGCCGATGGCGGCCAGGGTTTCCCAGAAGGTAGGGGCGGAAGCAGATCCGACCAACTTCCTTTTGATGCATGCCATGGGGCCTAATGTAGCCGGTGTCATCGGTACGGCCGTAGTAGCCGGAACCTTTATGGCGATCTTTGGCGTCATGTAAATATATGGGTGGAATGTTAAATAAATGGAGGAATAGATAATGGCAGAGATAGAAAAGAAACCAATTAAAATAACGGAAACGATTCTGCGTGACGCACATCAGTCACTGATTGCCACTCGTATGACAACGGAACAGATGCTTCCTATCATCGACAAAATGGATCAGGTGGGATATCATTCTGTAGAGTGCTGGGGAGGAGCTACCTTTGATGCGTCCCTTCGTTTTTTAAAAGAGGATCCGTGGGAGCGGCTCCGGAAATTCAGGGACGGCTTTAAAAATACAAAACTCCAGATGCTGTTCCGCGGACAGAACATCCTGGGATACCGTCCGTATGCTGACGATGTGGTAGAATATTTCGTACAGAAATCCGTGGCCAACGGCATTGACATCATCCGCATTTTTGACTGTCTCAATGATCTTAGGAATCTGCAGACAGCAGTCAACGCGGCAAACAAGGAGAAGGCAGAGGCACAGGTGGCCCTTTCTTATACGCTGGGAGATGCCTATACTTTGGAATACTGGGTAGATGTTGCGAAGAAGATCGAGGATATGGGCGCTTCATCTATATGTATCAAGGACATGGCAGGGCTTCTGCTTCCATATGAAGCTACAGAGCTTGTCGGAGCGCTGAAGGAGGCAGTGGATCTGCCGATACAGCTCCACACACACTATACATCCGGCGTGGCATCCATGACATATCTGAAGGCAGTGGAAGCAGGCGTGGATGTGATTGATACAGCGATGTCTCCGTTCGCCCTTGGAACATCCCAGCCGGCTACGGAGGTTATGGTGGAGACTTTCCGGGGAACACCGTATGACACGGGCTTCGATCAGAAGCTGCTCTCAGAGATTGCGGACTACTTCCGTCCGATTCGTGACCAGGCCCTGGAAAGCGGCCTCTTAAATCCGAAGAACTTAGGCGTCAACATTAAGACCCTTCTTTATCAGGTGCCGGGCGGTATGCTGTCCAACCTGACCTCCCAGCTGGCAGAGCAGGGAGCGGAAGATAAGTTCTATGATGTGCTGGAGGAGGTTCCGAGAGTCCGTAAGGATCTGGGCGAGCCGCCGCTTGTCACACCGTCCTCTCAGATTGTGGGTACACAGGCAGTATTCAATGTTCTGATGGGTGAGCGTTACAAAATGGCTACAAAGGAGACGAAAGATATCCTGAGCGGAAAGTACGGTGCGACAGTAAAACCAGTCAACGAAGAAATCCGTAAGAAAGTCCTGGGAGATGATGCCGAGATCATCACCTGCCGGCCGGCGGATCTGATCCCGGATGAGCTTGATACTCTCAGGAAAGAGTGCGAGCAGTATATCCAGCAGGATGAGGATGTATTATCCTATGCACTGTTCCCGCAGGTAGCTACTGAGTTCTTCAAATACAGGGAGGCTCAGCAGACAAAGATTGATGCCGGGAAAGCGGATACTGAAAATGGAAGCTATCCGGTGTAAGGAGCCGGGGAGCGCATTTGTAAAAGTTTTATAAAAATGATCCACACAGCCGTGAGACGTCGGGGAGACCGAAGTTTCACGGCTGTGCCGGCTTATAAGATAGAGTCTTGAATATTCGGCCGACAGGCTTTATAATGAAACAGATGTCAAAAAGGAAAAGGTAGTCGTAATATGGGAAGCAAGAACGAATTATTGCAGAAAATCGATCAAGGTTATTCCGGATTCAGCAAAGGGCAGAAGAAGCTGGCTGATTTTATCCGGGAGGAGTATGACAAGGCAGCTTTTCTCACCGCTGCAAGGATGGGAGAAGAGGTGGGGGTCAGCGAATCTACCGTGGTCCGTTTTGCGACGGCCCTGGGATATCATGGCTACCCGGATTTTCAGAAGGCGCTGGGAGAGATGGTGCGGACCAAGCTGAACTCTATCCAGCGTATGGAAGTGACCTATGGAAGAATCAGCCAGGGTGAGATCCTGGAAACGGTGCTGCAGTCAGATATAGAAAAAATCAAGCTGACTATGGCGGCTATTGACCAGAATGCATTTGAGCTGGCCGTGGATACACTTCTGAAGGCGAGAAAAATTTATGTGATCGGCATCAGGAGCTGTGCGCCGCTGGCACATTTCTTAAGCTTTTATCTGAATCTGATCTGTGATGATGTGACGGCTGTCAGTACCAACAGCTCCAGTGAGATTTTTGAGCAGCTGATCAGGATCGGGGAAGAAGATGTGATCATCGGGATCAGTTTCCCCAGATATTCTATGAGGACGCTGAAAGCGCTGGAATTTGCCAGCAACCGGAAGGCAAAGGTAATCACGCTGACGGACAGCGTACATTCGCCGATGAATCTGTATTCTTCCTGCAATCTGATCGCCAGGAGTGATATGGCATCCATCGTCGATTCACTGGTGGCGCCATTGAGTGTAGTCAATGCACTGGTGGTCGCTCTTTGTATGAAGAAGCAGGACGATGTGATCACCCGGCTTGAGACGCTGGAGCAGATCTGGGATGAGTATCAGGTATACAGTAAGGATGAGATGAATCTGGTGGGGGACAAAGTGGAAATGTCCGGATTTCAGAAGGAAGAGGAAAAGCATGAGTAAAGTCTTGATCGCCGGCGGAGGTGCGGCTGGTATGATCGCGGCCTGTGCGGCGGCAGAGTGCGGGCACCAGGTGACAATCTGCGAAAAGAATGACCGCCTGGGAAGAAAATTATTTATTACAGGCAAAGGACGGTGCAATATTACCAATGCCTGTGATATGGAAGGTCTGTTTGATGCGGTGCTTTCCAATCCGAAATTTTTATACAGCAGTTTTTACGGCTTCTCAAATCAGGATGTGATTGATTTTTTTGAGAGGATCGGCGTCCGGACGAAGATCGAGAGGGGCGGGCGCGTTTTCCCGGTTTCCGACCATTCTTCGGATGTGATCCGCGGCCTGGAGAGAGAGCTTAAGAGGCTGGACGTGGAGATCCGCCTGAACTGTGCGGTAAAGCAGATCTTGACGGACCAGGAGAAGGGCTTTCTTGGTTTTCTTTTGGAGGATGGCAGCAGGCTTTGGGGTGATGCGGGTATCCTTGCGACGGGCGGTCTTTCGTACCCATCCACAGGCTCCACAGGAGACGGTCTTAGGTTTGCGGAGAAGCTGGGGCATCAGGTGACAGAGTGCCTGCCGGGTCTGGTACCCATGGAATGTAAGGAGTCCTGGATCAAGGAGCTTCAGGGATTATCGCTCCGAAATGTACGGGCGGTGATCCGGGGAGGAAAGAAGATTTTATATGAAGATTTCGGCGAAATGCTGTTTACCCATTACGGGGTGAGCGGGCCATTAATGCTGACGGCCAGCAGCTATGTGGGGAAGATGCTAAAGAAGCAGGAACTTCTGCTGGAGATCGACCTGAAGCCGGCGCTTTCCGACGAGCAGCTGGACCATAGAATACTCCGGGACTTTGAGGAAAACAGGAACCGTCAATTTAAAAATGCACTGGGGAAACTGTTTCCGGCAAAGCTGATTCCGGTCATGGTGGAGCTTGGAGGGATCGATCCGGAAAAAAGGGTCCACGAAATAACAAAAGAAGAGCGGGCCGGATTCGAACGTCTGATCCGCCGTTTTACACTGACGCTTACAGGGCTTCGGGACTACAGGGAAGCGATCATCACCCGGGGCGGAGTAAAGACAAAAGAGATAGATCCCGGTACGATGGAATCGAAGCTGGTGGAAGGGCTTTATTTTGCCGGCGAGATCCTGGATACCGACGCCGTGACAGGCGGATTTAACCTGCAGATTGCCTGGTCTACAGGATGTGCCGCAGGACGGGGAATCCGGGATAAGCGATAAAGAGATGTAAAAGAGAGGATATAAGCATGGAACCAATCTATCATTTTGAATATACAGAAACAGAAAAAACGTTTCAGGATATGTACCTGATGTTTTATCAGAGCCGTAGCGGTTATGGATATAAGCTGACGATATTTTTCATGGGACTTCTGATCCTGTTTATGCAGGTGTCTCCGAACCCGTCGATCCTGACGCCAAAGTATATCATTCAGGCTGCAGTGATCTGGGCGCTCGCATTTTTGCTTGGCTTTCTTGGAAATAAATACATTTATTCCGGATTCAACCGGAAAAACGCAGTCAAAAGCGGGACGGAGGCCTATGCGCAGAGGATTGAAAAACGGGGGACAGAACTGCATGTATCGATCGACTGTTATGAGGAGGAGTTTGTGGTCTCCTTCCAGGAGAAGCAGGAGCAGCATACATACCATGAGGTTACCCGGCTGATGGAGACAAGCACCATGTTCGGGACGGTAGTCGGGGGCGTACGGGGACAGAAAAAAATGGTTTCTTTTCCCAAGGATGCGCTTAAAGAAGCGGATATTGATGATTTCCGCAGGTTTATGACGGGTAAGTGTACAAATGTAGCCGGCGGATTTAAGGAATTAAAGGTATAAGAAAGAGGGAAGACAAGTGGGATATAAGGTAGCGATCGATGGCCCGGCAGGAGCCGGGAAGAGTACTATCGCCAGAATGGTGGCAAAAGAAAAAGGCTTTGTATATGTAGATACCGGCGCCATGTACCGTGGACTGGCGGTATTCTTTCTGGACAGGGGAATAGGGCCGGAAGAAACAGAACGTATGGAAGAGGCCTGCGGGACAGCGGATGTAACAATCCGGTATGAGGAAGGCATTCAGCAGGTGTATCTGAATGGTGAAAATATTACCGGAAGGCTCCGTGAAGAGGCTGTCGGAAATATGGCGTCCAGGTGTGCGGCGGTTCCGGCGGTCAGAGAAAAGCTCCTGGAACTGCAAAGACGGCTTGCGAAAGAGCAGGACGTGATCATGGATGGAAGAGATATCGGTACCTGTGTGCTGCCGGATGCGGATGTGAAGGTGTTCTTGACGGCCAGCGTGAGGACACGGGCAGAGCGCAGATATAAGGAACTGACAGAAAAAGGCGAAAATGTAAATCTTGCAGATATCGAGGAAGATATAAGAGAGCGGGATGAAAGGGATTCCACCAGGGAAATTGCTCCGCTTAAAAAGGCGGAGGACGCGGTGCTGGTAGACAGTTCCCGGATGACGATCCAGGAGGTGGTCCGCACGATCGCCGCTTTATGCAGAAAATAAGTATCAGGAGAGGAGCAAAAGAAGGTTTGAAGGTAGAACTGGCAAAGACGGCCGGGTTTTGCTTTGGTGTGAAACGGGCCGTGGACACTGTTTACGAACAGGTAAAGCTCCACCCGGAGGAACCGATCTATACCTACGGACCGATCATTCACAATGAAGAGGTGGTCCGTGATCTGGAGCAGAAAGGTGTGCGGGTAATCTATTCCGAGGAGGAGCTTAAGGAGCTGGAAAGAGGGATTGTGATCATCCGTTCCCACGGCGTGGCAAAGAAAGTATATGACTGTCTGGAGAGACGGGGACTGACCTGTGTGGATGCCACATGTCCTTTTGTTAAGAAGATCCACAGGATTGCGCAGGAAGAGAGCCGGAAAGGCTCTCATGTAGTGATCATCGGCAATAGTGATCATCCGGAGGTCCAGGGAATCCGGGGCTGGGCGGGAGAAAATGTCACCGTGATCCAATCTGCGGAAGATGCGGAAGGATTTTCTCCGGGAGATAAAAACCAGCAGGTCTGCATTGTTTCGCAGACGACATTTAATTACAATAAATTTAAAGATTTGGTTGAAATCATTCGCAAAAAGGGGTATGATATAATTGTTTTAAATACGATCTGTAATGCTACAAAAGAGCGGCAGGAAGAGGCCGCCAGGATTGCAGAAAGGGTGGACGCAATGATCGTTATTGGAGACCGGCGAAGCTCCAATACCCAGAAGCTATTTGAAATCTGCAGGAATGCATGTATGAATACGTACTATATACAGACACTTGACGATTTGGATATGAATCAATTAAGGTCCGTGGAAACAGTAGGTATTACAGCAGGGGCATCCACGCCCAATAAAATAATTGAGGAGGTTCAAAGCCATGTCAGAATTAACTTTTGAACAAATGCTGGAGGAGTCTTTTAAGACAATCAGAAATGGAGAGGTTGTAGATGGTACTGTCATCGATGTAAAACCCGATGAGATCATTTTAAATATAGGCTACAAAGCAGATGGTATTATCACAAGAAATGAGTACACCAATGAACCGAACGCAGATCTGACCACCATGGTTTCCGTAGGGGATACCATGACAGCGAAAGTCTTAAAAGTCAACGACGGCGAGGGTCAGGTTCTGTTGACGTACAAACGTCTGCTTGCTGAAAAAGGAAATGAAAGACTGAAAGAAGCTTATGAAAATCACGAAGTCCTGAAGGCTCCTGTTACCCAGATCTTAGGCGGAGGCTTAAGCGTCGTAATTGACGAAGCAAGGGTATTCATCCCGGCAAGCCTGGTTTCTGACACTTATGAGAAGGATCTGAGCAAGTATCAGGATCAGGAGATTGAATTTGTGATCAGCGAATTCAATCCAAGAAGAAACCGTGTGATCGGCGACAGAAGGCAGCTTCTGGTTGCTGAGAGGGCAGAAAAGCAAAGAGAGCTGTTTGCCAAACTTCAGGTTGGCGACAGGATTGAAGGAACAGTTAAGAATGTGACGGACTTCGGTGCGTTTATCGATCTCGGAGGAGTAGACGGACTGCTTCATATTTCCGAAATGTCCTGGGGACGGATCGAAAATCCGAAGAAGGTATTCAAGGTCGGCGAGAAGCTGGAAGTTCTGATCAAAGATATCAATGATACAAAAATCGCACTGTCTCTTAAATTCCCGGAGACAAATCCATGGGCGGACGCGGCTGAGAAGTATGCGCCAGGAACCGTCATCGAAGGGAAGGTGGCAAGAATGACAGACTTTGGTGCGTTTGTTGAGCTGGCTCCCGGAGTGGACGCACTGCTCCATGTTTCACAGATCTCCAAAGCTCATGTGGACAAACCGTCAGATGTACTGAGCGTGGGACAGGAAATCACCGCGAAGATCGTAGATCTGAACGAAGAAGAGAAAAAAATCAGCCTGAGTATGAAAGCGCTGGAAACAAATACGGAAGAGTCAACAGATGAAGGTAAGGCAGAGGAAGAATAATTCTGGTTTAACTGAACAAAGTTTTCGTATGATTTATGACAGTGAGGAGGATAGAGGCAATGGTGTCTCTATCCTTTTTGTGTGTTAAAAAAGAGACAAGCTGTTCGTGGAAATATACAAAGAAATGATGCGATTTACTGGATAATTCGCCACATTTCTTGTATTATTAAATAGAGTATAAAGGAAGGAAGGAAAAAGGGATGGCATTGTTAACATTTAAAGGTGGAATTCATCCTGACGACGGCAAAGATTTGGCGAAAAATAAAGAGATTGTCGAATTGAAGCCGAAGGGAGATCTGATCTATCCGGTTTCCCAGCACATCGGTGCGCCTGCAAAGCCGATCGTGGCGGCAGGGGACCATGTTTTAAAGGGACAGATGATCGCTGAGGCGGGAGGATTTGTCTCCGCGCCGGTCTATGCGTCTGTTTCAGGAACGGTCAAAGCGATAGCGCCTCATCTGAATCCCACAGGGGGAACGGTGAACAGTATCGTCGTGGAAAACGATGGGGAGTATGAAGAAGTAGAATATCCGGAGGTAAAGCCTTTGGAGGAAATGTCCAAGGAGGAGATCCTGGAGACAATCGGAAACGCGGGGATTGTCGGCATGGGCGGAGCGGGCTTCCCGACCAGAGTGAAGCTGTCTCCGAAGGAGCCGGAAAAGATCGACTATGTGATCGCCAACTGCGCAGAGTGTGAACCCTACATTACGGCAGACTACCGGGCTATGCTGGAGATGCCGGAGAAGCTGGTAGGCGGCATGAAGATCGTACTGAAGCTCTTCGACAATGCGAAGGGAATCTTCGGCGTGGAAGATAACAAGCCGGATTGTATCGCCAGATTAAAGGAACTGACGAAAGATGAGCCCCGGATGGAGGTACTGGCGCTGAAGACAAAGTATCCGCAGGGCGGTGAGCGTCAGCTGATCTATGCAACTACCGGAAGGGCGATCAATTCAGCTATGCTGCCGGCGGATGCGGGATGCGTGGTGGATAATGTGGCAACCATGATCAGCATTTACCAGGCGGTAGCGGAAGGGAAACCGTCCATGGAGCGTATCGTAACGGTGAGCGGAGATGCGGTTAATGAACCCGGAAACTTTAAGGTGCCGTTTGGAATCAGCCATGAAGAGCTGGTAGAGGCAGCCGGGGGATTTAAGTCAGAGCCGGAAAAACTGATCTCCGGCGGTCCGATGATGGGATTTGCAATGGTAGCGCTTGATGTGCCGGTGACTAAGACATCTTCTTCCATTCTGGCATTTACCAAAGATGAAGTGTCAAAATTTGAGCCTACGGCATGCATTAACTGTGGACGCTGCGTGGAGGCCTGTCCAAGCAGACTGATCCCGTCCAGGCTGGCGGATTATGCAGAGCATCATGACGAGGAAAAGTTTACTGCTCATGAAGGTCTTGAATGTATGGAGTGCGGCTCCTGCAGCTATGTCTGCCCGGCAAAACGTCAGCTGAAGCAGGCAATCGGATCTATGAGAAAGATTGCACTTGCAAACCGCAAGAAAAAATAAGGAAAGAATGAGAGGAAGAGGTGAACAAGCGTGAGTGAGAACAAATTAAAAGTATCGTCTTCACCACACATCCGTTCCAAAATGACCTCAGGCAATATTATGCTCATGGTGACCATTGCGCTGTTGCCGTCAGCCATTTTTGGGGTGTGGAACTTTGGACTGTCAGCGCTGATCATGCTGATCAGCACAGTTGTGGCGGCGGTCCTCACAGAGTACATATATGAGAAACTGATGCATAAGAAAGTGACAGTCGGAGATTTCAGTGCCGTTGTAACCGGCCTCCTGCTGGGGCTTAATATGCCTCCGACAGCTCCCTGGTGGATGGGTGCACTGGGAAGTGTGTTTGGCATCCTGGTAGTCAAGCAGCTGTTTGGCGGTCTGGGACAGAACTTCATGAACCCGGCGCTGGGAGCAAGATGCTTCCTGCTGCTTTCTTTTACCGGCCCGATGACCAGCTTTGTCTATGACGGAGTTACAGGGCCTACGCCTCTTGCATATGTGAAGGAAGGGGCAATGGACCAGATTGATACGATGAATATGCTGATCGGAACGATTCCTGGAACCATCGGAGAGACATCCGTGATCGCCATCATCATCGGTGCGATCTTCCTGATCCTGATGGGAGTGATCGATCTTCGTATCCCGGGAACCTATATTGTGACATTCGTGATTTTTGTAGGAATCTTCGGCCATGTGGCACACCCGGAGATCGGATTCTTCGATCCGCAGTACATTACGGCGCATCTCTGCGGCGGCGGACTGATGCTGGGTGCCTGGTTTATGGCAACTGATTATGTAACATCTCCGATCACACCGAAAGGCCAGTACGTTTATGGTATTGTTCTTGGTATCCTGACCGGTCTGTTCCGTATTTTCGGAGGTTCGGCAGAAGGAGTTTCCTATGCGATCATCATCAGTAACCTTCTGGTTCCGCTGATTGAGAAGGTTACTCTTCCAAAACCATTTGGTAAAGGAGGAGAGAAATAATGAACAAGATTATCAAAAATACGTTGATTCTTACGGTGATCACACTCGTTGCAGGACTTTTGCTGGGAGCAGCGTATGAAATTACAAAGGAGCCGATCGCTCAGTCAGAAGAAAACGCAAAAAGAGAAGCATGGCAGGCTGTATTTCCGGATGCGGACGCAGATGCGTTCGAGTCAGTTGATGTAGATACGGATATTGCGAATCAGGTTATCAAAGATCTGGGCATTTCCGGAAACATCGATGAAGTCTGTACCGTGGACGGAGGAGAGACCGGCTATGTGATTACCACTACAGACGGAGAAGGCTATGGCGGAGATATTCAGGTGACCGTGGGCATCACTGCGGACGGCACGGTAAGCGGAGTTTCCTTCCTGTCCATCAGCGAGACGGCCGGCCTTGGTATGAAGGCAACAGAAGCCTCCTTCTATGAACAGTATGTAGGTGTGCAGACAGATCAGTTTTATGTTTCCAAAGACGGCGGCGAAGGAGAGCCTATTGATGCCTTAAGCGGAGCCACCATCACAACCAGAGCAGTCACTGGTGCTGTCAACGCGGCACTTGCTTATTTCCAGAATGCATTTTAGGAGGTGCTTTGATGAATTCATGTGGTGAAAGATTAAAAAATGGTATCATAGATGAAAACCCGATTTTTGTCCTGCTGCTGGGAATGTGTCCGACACTGGCTGTTACCACTTCAGCGATGAACGGTATCGGTATGGGGCTGTCTACGACGGCAGTGCTGGTTATGTCAAACATGCTGATTTCCATGTTGCGTAAGATTATTCCGGATTCTGTCCGGATGCCGGCGTTTATCGTAGTTGTTGCTTCCTTTGTAACGATCGTGGACTTCCTGATGGAAGGATTTACACCGAGTCTTTATGACTCTCTGGGAATCTATATTCCTCTGATCGTTGTAAACTGTATTATCCTGGGCCGTGCGGAAAGCTATGCGTCCAAGAATCCGGTGCTGCCTTCTATCTTTGACGGACTTGGCATGGGACTTGGATTTACGGTGGCTCTGATTGCAATCGGTCTGGTTCGTGAGATCATCGGAGCAGGCCAGGCGTTTGGCTATCAGATCCTGCCGCTGGCAGATGAAGCGGCGGGAACAGGCGGATATGTTCCGGTAACTGTCTTTATTCTGGCTCCTGGAGCGTTCCTGGTACTTGCAGTGCTTGCGGCGATTCAGAACAAAGTAAAGATCAATATGGAAAAGAAGGGCAAAGATGCCTCCAAGATCCAGTCCGGATGCGGCTCAGACTGTGCAACATGCGGCGGATGCGGAGCAGCTGCCGGCAAAGGAAAGGAATAGGAGGGGGAAAAGATGGGAGATTTGATTTTAATCGCAGTTGGTTCTGCGCTTGTAAGTAACGTCGTGCTCAGCCAGTTCCTCGGGATCTGTTCCTTCCTCGGTGTTTCGAAAAAGACAGAGACCGCGGTAGGTATGGGCGGAGCCGTTATTTTCGTTATCACACTGGCTTCCCTGGTTGCAAGTCTTTTGTATAAATTCATTCTGCAGCCGTTGGGATTTGACTATCTGAATACGATTGTATTTATCCTGGTTATTGCGGCACTGGTACAGATTGTGGAAATGTTCCTGAAGAAATTTGTGCCATCACTCTATAATGCGCTTGGAGTGTATCTTCCTCTGATCACGACCAACTGTGCAGTGCTGGGTGTTGCACTGAATAACGTACAGGATGAATACAATATCCTGGAGAGTGTGGTCAACGGCTTTGCAACAGGTGTGGGTTATCTGATCGCAATTGTGCTGCTTGCCGGAATCAGAGAGAAGATGGAATACAATGATATTCCGGAATCCTTTAAAGGAATTCCGATCGTGCTGTTGACATCAACGTTGATGGCGATCGCATTCTTCGGATTCTCGGGACTGATATAGGAGGAAGAGAAGTATGAGTATAACAGGTATTATTTTGGCTGCAGTCATTGTAGGCGGTACTGGGTTATTCATCGGTATCTTCCTCGGGCTGGCAGATAAAAAATTTGCAGTAGAAGTAGATGAAAAAGAAGAAGCGGTATTAGGCGTGCTTCCGGGAAATAACTGTGGCGGATGTGGATATCCGGGATGTTCCGGGCTTGCGGCTGCGATCGCTGCAGGTGAAGCGCCGGTGAATGCCTGCCCGGTAGGAGGAGCTCCTGTAGCTGCCAAGATCGGTGAGATCATGGGTGTGGATGCCGGAGAACAGGTGAGAGAGGTTGCCTTTGTCAAATGTGCGGGCACTTGTGAAGTGGCAAAGCAGAGCTATGATTACGAAGGGCTCCATGACTGTATTATGATCAATATGATGCAGAAAAACGGACCAAAGGCCTGTGCTTTCGGTTGTCTGGGAGAAGGGTCCTGTGTGCAGGCCTGTCAGTTTGATGCAATCCATGTTGTAGACGGGGTAGCTGTTGTAGACAAGGAAGCTTGTAAGGCCTGCGGCAAGTGTATTGATGTATGCCCGAGAAAACTGATCGAACTGGTGCCGTACGAGCACAAGCATATGGTACAGTGCAGTTCAAAGGACAAAGGAAAAGACGTGATGCAGGTTTGTTCCGTTGGATGTATCGGATGTAAGATGTGTGAGAAGGTGTGCCAGTTTGACGCGGTTAAAGTAGTAGACAATATTGCACATATTGATCCGGAAAAATGTACGGGATGCGGCGCCTGTGCGGAAAAATGTCCGAAGAAGATCATCCTTTAATGGGATTCTTCTATCAAGAACTTTAGAACGGGGGAAATGATATGGATCAGAATTTTGACAATATTCCAGAAAATCAGGAGACACAGCCGGTTCCTGATACCGCGGATGAAAATCAGCAGAAAGGAACGGATCAGCAGTATACAGATCCCAATTCAGGTGCGGGACAGACATACCAGGGAAACTACTATTATGATACAGGCGCAGGACAGACATACCAGCAGCAACAGCAACAGCCGTATCAGCAGCAGTATCAGCCGTACCAGCAGCCTGGATATGATCCGGGGATGGATCAGACTCCTTTAAGTATGGGAGAATGGATCCTGACGATTTTGGTCATGATGATCCCCTGTGTGGGTCTGATCATCTATCTTGTGTGGGCGTTTGGAAAAAATGGAAACGTGAACCGCAGAAATTACTGTCGGGCCTATCTGATTATTTATGCAGTCATTTTGGTGATCAGTATTGCTTTTGTGACCCTGTTTGGCGCGGCGGTGTTTTCAACAGTCAGCTATTATTAAGATAGAACAGAATATCAGAAAAAATAATAAAGCCAGGAGCCATGCCATTGCTCCTGGCTTTTCGCAAAAGGTAACATCCTGTCCACAGAGGAGGGTTTAAGAAAGTGTCTTTTATTTTTCTCCATGCCAGGATGTTTTGTCTTTTTTATTATAACAGATATTTTATTGTTTGTGCTGAAAATTTTTGGAATAATGGATCTGATTGTCATTAGTGATAAAGACGGCGTCCACATTATTCAGCTGATTGATCAGATTCATGCCCTTTTCATAGCCCAGAAGGAAGCAGGTGGTGCTAAGAGCATCTGCCGTCAGGGAGGAATCTGTGATAATCGTTACACTGTACAGATTATTTTCGCAGGGATAACCGGTAGCCGGATCTAAAATATGATGATAGATTTTGCCGTCCTGCTCAAAGTATCTCTGATAAACTCCGGATGTAACGATAGATTTATCTGAGAGCTTGACAGATGTGATCGGAGTGCCGTTTTCATCAAAAGGCTTCTGGATACCAATGTTATAATCAGAGCCGTCCAGCTTGGAACCCATGGCGATAATGTTGCCGCCAAGATCGATCATTGCATGATCAATGCCTTCTTCCTCCAGATAATCTCTGAGCCGGTCGGCAATATATCCCTTGGCTACAGCGCCTACATCCAGCTTGGCATAAGGATCCAGAAGACGGACGGTGTTGTCCTGGATCATGATATTTTTGTAGTTTACATGGCTTACGGCATCCGCAATGGCGGCGGCATCCGGAATTGACGGAGACTCGGCTTTAAAGTCCCAAAGGGAAGATATGCTTCCGATGGTGATGTCGAAAGCACCGTTTGACATTTCACTGTAGTAGATGCCTTTTTCAATCAGAGTGATTGTTTCCTCAGAGACTTCTACAGGAGCGCCTCCAGCATTGTTGATTCTTGAAATCTCACTGTCTTCTGCCGTGCGGGAAAACATAGCGTCATATTTTTTGCAGAGCTCTTCGCAGCCCTTCAGTACAGAGTCATCAGCCGCGTCATAGATCCGGACGTTGACAACTGTATCGAACAGTGTGTCTGTATAGGTCTGATCCCGCTTGCCCGAAAAGCCGGAGCATCCGGAAAGTATAAGGACAGAGGCGGCCAGAAGAGCGGTTATCCTTCGATATCTCATAATACACCTCGATTTATCAATTTATCATTGCTATTATAGCATGACATATAGTTGATGGCAAAGATTTGTTGTGTTAAAATAGGTGCTAGAGAAAAAAGGGGTATACTATTATGAAGATAAAATTGGAAAAAAGAGATAAGCTGCTGATCGTGATCGTTGTGTGCGTGGCTCTCTGTGCGTTTCTTGCACATCAGATCATCGGCGGTGACGGCGCCGGCAAGGTGACTGTTAAGGTGAACGGAGAGCTGAAGGGAACCTACAGCCTTGCTGAGGACCAGACGATCGAGATCAATGGAGGCACCAATATCCTGCAGATCAAAAATGGGAAAGCAGATATGACAGAGGCAGACTGTCCGGATCAGCTGTGTGTTAACCAAAGGGCGATTTCCAGACAGGGCGAGAGTATTATCTGTCTGCCGCACAAGGTGGTCGTAGAAGTAGAAAGCAGTGAGAGCAGTGAACTGGACGCCGTGACGAATTAGGAGGAAGAAGAGCTTGAGAAGCAGGGTGGCCTATTTTGGCGTATTTACAGCACTGGCATTGATCTTCAGTTATGTCGAGACACTGATCCCGTTTCAGATCGGAATCCCGGGGGTGAAGCTGGGCCTGGCAAATCTGGTCATTGTAGTGGCTCTATATAAATTAAGTCTAAAAGAGACATATCTATTATCGATAGTCCGGGTGTTGTTATCCGGATTCTTATTTGGAAATTATTTCAGTATTATTTACAGTCTGGCAGGAGGGCTTTTGAGCCTGACAGTTATGGCGGCCTTAAAGCGTTTTGGAGGCTTTAGTGTTATGGGAGTCAGCCTGGCGGGTGGCGTGTTTCATAATATAGGGCAGCTTTTGATAGCTATGGTCGTGGTGGAGACCTACAGCGTAATGTATTATCTGCCGGTACTTCTTGTCGCCGGAATGATCACAGGTTTTGTGATCGGTCTGGTCTCAAATGAAATGCTGAAAAGACTGGTAAATATTCAGATGTAGGAGGAAATATGATTTCATATATCAGAGGTACTCTGGCCTTTTTTGAAGAGGACAAGGTGGTCGTGGATGTAGGCGGCGTTGGATACGGCATTTATATGTCAGGACAGGATATGAGCCGTCTTGGACCTGCCGGTACCGAGGTCAGGATCCACACTTATTTAAATGTCAAGGAAGATGCGATGCAGCTGTATGGCTTCCTTACGAGGGATGCGCTTCAGGTTTTTCGGCTGCTGATCAGCGTCAGTGGTATCGGACCGAAAGGAGGACTTGGGATCCTTTCCGCCCTGACGCCGGATGATCTCCGGTTTGCAGTGATGGCAGGCGATGTGAAAGCGATCAGTGCCGCCCCCGGGATCGGGAAAAAGACGGCTGAAAAGCTGATCCTGGAGCTAAAGGACAAGCTTCATCTGGAGGATGCGCTGGAACATGCGGCAGGGGAGACGGAGAGTACCGGAGTGCCGGGACACATGGGAGATGTCCAGAATGATGCGGTGCAGGCTCTGGTGGCGCTCGGCTATGGAAGCACAGAGGCGTTAAAAGCCGTACGGCAGGTGGAATGGAATAATGAGATGGAAGCGGAAGACCTGCTGAAGCAGGCGCTGAAGTATATGACATTTTAGGATGGATATGAGGAACGAAGCATGAGCAGAAGAATTATCACGACAGAGAATCTGGAAGAAGATAAGAAGATAGAGAATCATCTCCGGCCTCAGCTTCTGGAGGATTATATCGGCCAGGAGAAAGCAAAAGAGACTCTGAAGATTTATATTGAGGCGGCAAAGGCCAGAAAGGAAGCGCTGGACCATGTGCTTTTCTATGGTCCGCCGGGGCTTGGCAAGACAACGCTGGCGGGGATCATAGCCAATGAGATGCAGGTGCACATGAAGATCACCTCCGGGCCGGCGATTGAGAAGCCGGGAGAAATGGCGGCAATCTTAAATAATCTCCAGGAGGGCGACGTATTGTTCGTAGATGAGATCCACCGCCTGAACCGCCAGGTAGAAGAAGTACTGTATCCGGCGATGGAGGACTATGCGATTGATATTATGATCGGAAAAGGAGCCAGTGCCCGTTCGATCCGTCTGGATCTGCCGAAATTCACACTGGTAGGAGCAACCACCCGGGCCGGGATGCTGACAGCTCCTCTAAGAGACCGGTTTGGCGTGGTAACCAGAATGGAATATTATACGGTAGAAGAGTTAAAGACTATCATTCTCAGATCTGCCAGGGTACTGGAAGTGGGAATTGATGAAAAAGGGGCGGAAGCCTTAGCGAAGCGCTCCAGAGGCACGCCAAGACTTGCAAACCGTCTTTTGAAGCGGGTACGGGATTTTGCCCAGGTTAAATATGACGGTTATATCACCCGGGAGGTAGCAGATTATGCACTGGATCTTCTGGATGTGGATAAGGAAGGACTGGATCAGACAGACCGGGATCTGCTTATTCTGATGATCGAGAAGTTTGGCGGAGGCCCGGTGGGACTTGATACGCTGGCGGCAGCGCTTGGCGAGGATGCGGGCACGATCGAGGATGTGCTGGAACCCTATCTTCTGAAGAATGGATTTATCCAGAGGACGCCAAGAGGCCGTATTGTTACGGACCAGGCATGGGCACATCTGGGAATTTCCCGGGAAAAAGAAGAAAAATAGTTGGTTTTTATACCGGTTTAGTTTATAATAGGTATCAAGATTATGAAAGTTCGAGGAGGCTTCTCATGGCATCATCAAAAAATTATACAGAAGTACTGATCGGGGGAAAGGTATTTACACTCAGTGGATTTGAGAGCGAAGAGTATCTGCAGAAAGTGTCTACATACCTGAACCACAAAATTGAGGAGTGCAGCAGCAGCGACGGATATCGGAAGCAGAGCTCGGAGACAAGGAGTATCTTACTGGCGCTGAATATTGCAGATGACTATTTTAAGGCAAAGAAGCAGGGCGGCACGCTGGAAAGTGATATTGAGACAAAAGATAAAGAGATGTATGATCTGAAGCATGAACTGATATCTGTTCAGATCAAGCTGGAAAATGCAGAAAAGGCGATGGACAAGTTAAAGGAAGAGAACAAGGAGCTGCAGATGAAGATTGTCCAGCTGGAAACAGAGATAAAGAATAATCGTAAAAAGTAGGCTGTCCTTGGACAGCCTTTTTTCAAGAGGAAAGTGATGAAAGAACAGGTAGTAGAAATTTTGGCTCCTGCAGGAAATAAGGACGCACTTCTTGCGGCAGTGAGGGCGGGGGCCGATGCGGTATATGTGGGCGGAAGCCGGTTTGGCGCAAGGGCCTACGCGGCAAATTTTACAGAGGAAGAGCTGCTTTTTGCTTTAGACTATGTGCATATGAAAGAGCGGAAGCTGTATCTGACAGTGAATACATTGGTGAAACAATCAGAGATTGACAGTGTGTACGATTTCCTCCTGCCGTTTTACAGACAGGGGCTTGACGGGGTGATCGTACAGGATTTTGGTGTGGGGACAGTGATCCGCCAGGCATTTCCGGACCTGGAGCTTCACGCCAGCACCCAGATGGCGGTGACAGGAGCAGACGGCGCCGCTTTTCTGCAGGGAAATGGGTATGTGCGGGTTGTCCCTGCGCGGGAGATTTCGCTTCCGGAGATTCGGAAGATCAAAGAAAAAACGGGCCTTTCTGTGGAGTGTTTCGTTCACGGGGCCCTCTGTTACTGTTATTCCGGACAGTGTCTTTTAAGCAGCATGATCGGAGGCAGGAGCGGAAACCGGGGGCAGTGCGCCCAGCCCTGCCGTCTTCCCTACAGCGTAAAAGAGGGCAGACACTCAGATCTTATGAGTCTGAAGGATCTGTGTACCATCGATCTTTTGCCGGAGCTTCTTGATGCCGGGATTGATTCTTTTAAGATCGAAGGCAGGATGAAGCAGCCGGACTATGTGGCAGGGGCAGTAGAGATTTACCGGAAGTATGCTGATCTTTGCCTTGCCGGAGAAAGACCGTACCAGGTGTCGGAGGAGGACAGAAGAAGGCTCCTTGGCGCATACCAGAGACGGGGCTATACAGAAGGATATTACCGGCAGCATAATGGAAAACAGATGATTTCTCTAAAGCGCCCTAAGGCGCAGGAATATGCGGAAGGGACAAAGGATGCGGCCGGGGCGCTTCCGGAAATCAAAGAAAAAATTAATGGGAAGTTAATATTTTCTCCGGAAAAACATGTTAAACTGTTACTGGAAAGCAAAAGATGCAGTCTGGAATATGAAGGCCCCGTACCAGAGCCGGCGAAAAAGCAGCCGTTAGATCCACAGCGGGTAGAAAAGCAGATGCGTAAGACAGGAAATTCAGCTTTCCAGTTTGAGCAATTGGATATTCAAATGGAAGGAGCGTTTTTCCTTCCTATGCAGGCGTTAAATGAACTCCGCAGAAAAGGGCTTGAAAAGCTGGAGTGGGAGATCCTGAAAGCGTACCACAGGGAGAGCCCTGGAATGTTGTTACGGAATCCGGAAAAAGGGGAAGAGACACCGGCACCTGAGAGCCGGAGCGCTGTGGAGAGACAGCCGGTACTGGCTGTCTTGGTGCAGACAGTTCCACAGCTTCAGGCGGCGCTTTCGATTCCCGGGGTAGAGCGTATCTATGTGGACAGTATGACCGGGAACCGTCCGGCTGTCAGAAAAATCATGGAAGACAGCAGGAAAAATCCGGACAGAAGAGCACCGGGCTATTATCTGGCCATGCCTTATATCTTCCGGGAGGAAACGAAAACAAAGTTTGAAAGGGATTATCAGGAAGCACTTCGTGATTATGACGGCGTCCTGATCCGCAACCTGGAGAGCCTAAAGTGGCTTCAGGACCGGGAATATAAAAAGCCGGTCCGTTCCGATTACAATCTATATGCATGCAACAGACGAAGCAGAGACTTTTTAATAGGAGAGGGACTGGAAGCGGTGACAGCTTCGGTGGAACTGAATTTTAAAGAGCTTCGGGAACTGGGAATCGAAGGGCAGACTCTCATCGCATATGGGTATCAGCCGGTGATGCTGACGGCAAATTGTATAAAGCGGACGACGGGGGGCTGTGAAAAAAGGCCGGGATATCTGTATATCACTGACCGGTACCGGAAAAAATTTGCTGTGAAAGCCTGCTGTGATTATTGTTATAATATCATATATAATTCAGCGCCGCTTTTTCTTGCCGATCAGGCAGAAAAGATCCTGGAACTGAGACCGGGAGAGGTGCGGCTGGACTTTTCGACAGAGAGGCCGGAAGAAGTGATAAAGATGGCCGGCATTTATCTGAGAGCTTTTCTTAACGGGGAAAGAGTCGGCGTCCCGGAGATGGAATTTACCAGGGGACATACGAAACGGGGAGTAAAGTAGGTGAAATATTGGTCAATATTATAGTTGAAGTATCTAAATATCTGATGATCATACTGATGACGGTCTATACATATCTGTGCTTCAGTATTTTTGGCTTTTCGGATCCGGACCGGAAACAGAGGCTTCTCCGGAAGCAGAATGTATTAATGTTTGCGATCCAGCTGGTGGCATATATGGTGATGTATCTGCAGACGGAGGATATCCGCATGCTGGGATTTTATCTTATGCAGGTAGTACTGTTTGGGGCTACGATCCTTCTGTATACCAACATCTATCCAAAGGTATCGCGTCTGGTAGTCAATAACATGTGTATGCTGCTCTGCATAGGCATGATCATGCTGACGCGTCTGGATTATGAAAATGCGGTCAAGCAGTATGTGATCGCGGCCGGAGCTATTGCGCTCAGCCTTGCGGTTCCGGTGATCATCCGGAAGTTTAAGCTATTGTCAGAATGGCGGACCTTCTATGGGGTGGCAGGTCTGCTTTCACTGGCTATCGTAGTGGTTATCGGTCAGGTGTCCTACGGCGCTATGCTGGGATTTACAATCGGAGGAATCAGCGTGCAGCCCTCCGAGGTGGTAAAGATTATCTTTGTATTTTTTGTGGCCTCCAGCTTTAAGAAATCACTGGAATTCCGCAATATTGTAATCACTACGGCTGTAGCGGCCTTCCATGTACTGATTCTTGTGATTTCCAGGGATCTGGGAGCGGCGCTGATCATTTTCATCGTATATCTGGCCATGCTGTACGTGGCAACCAGGCAGCCGCTTTATGTACTGGCCGGCCTGGGGGCGGGAAGTGTGGCGTCGGTGGCGGCTTATTATCTATTCAGCCATGTCAGGACCCGTGTCATTGTCTGGCGGGATCCGTTTGCGGCTTATGACAACGGCGGGTACCAGGTGGCCCAGTCCCTGTTTGCGATCGGCACCGGAGGCTGGTTTGGAATGGGACTTTTTCAGGGGGAGCCGGATACGATCCCAGTGGCATCGGAGGACTTTATCTTCTCTGCCATTGCGGAAGAGATGGGGATCATTTTTGCACTCTGTCTCATACTGGTCTGCGTCAGTGTCTATATTATGTTTTTGAATATTGCCATGCAGCTGAGGAGCATGTTTTACAAGCTGGTGGCATTGGGGCTTGGAACCTGTTATATCTTCCAGGTATTTCTTACGATCGGCGGAGTGACAAAGTTTATCCCGTCTACCGGCGTGACGCTTCCGCTGGTCAGCTACGGCGGAAGCTCACTTGTCAGTACACTGATTATGTTTGCGATCATTCAGGGACTTTATATTTTAAGAGAGGACGAGGAAGAGACTATTGAAAGAAAGAAGAAGGAAAGGCTACGAGCAAAGAGAAGCGGACAGGAAGCTAAGGCGAGAGCAGGAAATGCGGGCAATGTCCCGGAAAGACCGAAAAGAAGCGGGCAGAAGGGACAAGAGAAAGGCCAAAGAAAAGCGCGAAAGGAACAAAGAATTCGCTAGGGTCACTTATTTTTTCGTGGCTCTGTTTCTCGTGATGATGGGATATATTGTATATTTCCAGGTGGTACAGAGTCGGGATATCATAAGGAGCTCTTATAATGCAAGACAGGATCCTTATGCGGACCGGGTGGTCCGGGGCGATATTGTAGACCGAAACGGGAATGTGCTGGCTCATTCAGAGGTACAGGCGGACGGCAGCGAGGTGCGGGAGTATCCCTACGGCAGTCTTTTTGCGCACGTGGTAGGATACAGCGATCAGGGGAAAGCAGGGCTGGAGTCGGAGATGAATTTTGAGCTTCTGACTTCCAATGCGTTTTTCCTGGAAAAGCTAAGGAATGAGTTCCAGGATCAGAAAAATACGGGGGATACAGTGGTAACCACACTGGATGTGGAACTTCAGCAGGCGGCTTCTGACGCACTGGGCGGCAATAAGGGGGCTGTGGTCGTGATGGAGCCGGATACGGGGAAGATTCTGGCTATGGTGTCCAAACCGGATTTTGATCCGGGAGCTGTCTCTGCGAACTGGGAGGCGCTCAATTCAGATCCGGACAGTGCGCTTTTGAACCGGGCGACTCAGGGACAGTATGCGCCGGGATCTGCGTTTAAGCTGGTGACGGCTTTAGAGTATATGCGGGAAAATCCGTCTTATGACAGTTACAGCTATACCTGTACCGGTGCGATTGAACAGGACGGCACCACGATCCGGTGCTATAACGGACATGTACATGGCACGGTGAACTTCCGGGACAGTTTGGCTTATTCCTGCAATGCTTCTTTCTGTAATATTGGTCTGTCTCTTGACATCAGCAGTTTCCGGAATACGGCAGAGGATCTTCTCTTCAATTCCAGTCTGCCGTCAGTACTGCCATACAGCAAGAGCAGTTTTGCGTTGGATGAGTCGGGAAGCACCGCAGACCGGATGATGACTGCCATGGGGCAGGGGGAAACCCAGGTAAGCCCTTACCATATGGCGCTGATTACCAGTGCGATTGCTAACGGCGGTGTGCTGATGGAACCATATCTTGTGGATTCCGTTACAAATTATACCGGGACAGAGATTGATAAAAATACACCGGAAGAATTTCAGACTCTGATGACGTCTCAGGAAGCGGCGGCGCTGAAGGATTATATGACAAGCGTGGTACAGTACGGAACCGCATCCGCTCTTTCCGGCCAGTCCTATACGGCTGCCGGGAAAACCGGAACGGCGGAGTACAGCTCGGATAAGGAAAAAGATCACTCCTGGTTTGTCGGGATGAGCAATGTGGATAATCCGGATCTGGTCATCAGTGTGATTATTGAGAGTGCTGACGGAGCTGCCAGGGCGGTGGATGTGGCAAAGCAGGTGTTTGATTCTTATTATTATTAGAGGAGCGGGAGGATATGCGGTATTACAGATATCTTTATCTTTCGGAAGGATTGAAAAAGAAGAAAGACCGGATCATTGCAAAGCTGGAAAAAAAGAAGTTTCAGATGGATATCTATCTGATCACACTGTCATGTAATGGAAATAACCAGCTGGAGATCTGGAATAGTGTGCTGTTTCTCCAGCCTTCTTTTCCGCAGACGGACCATTTTGTGGTGGGAATTACAAAAGGTTATGAAGAAGCGTTGGAATTAGTGGAACAAATCACAAAGGAAGTGTATAATGAGACAAAGGGAGCAGATATCCGTTCCTACATATTAAATAAAGAACAGGAAAAGTAAGATGCTGCATATTCTATTGTTAGTCTTAAAGATTATCGGGATTATAATCGCAGTGATACTGGGGATACTGGTATTGCTGGTATGTATTGTTTTGTTTACGCCTGTCTGCTATCAGGGAGAGGCGGCGTGCGACGGCACGGTTAAAGGCATACGGGCGAAAGCGAAGATTACATGGCTTTTGCACCTGCTTTCGTTTTCTGCAGTCTACGAGGAGCAGGAATTCAGATGGAAGCTTCGTGTGGCGTGGAAACACATGAATCAGGAAAATAGTATAGAAGAGAGGGTGGACACGGATGAAAAAGATAAGAGGGATGAAAAAGATCAGAGAGTTCCAAAAACTCAAGAAGCTTCAAAAGCCAGGAGGGCTGAGGAGCCTCCGAAAAATGAAACTGTCAGGCTGGAAGAAAAGAAAGAAGCAGCTGAAAAGGTGGAGAAAGCTGTGGAAAAGTCTGAAAAAGAGCCTGAAAAAGCTGAAAAACAATCCGAAATACCGGGGAAGATTAAGAAGAGCGTCCAAAGAAGCGAAGAGATTCTGGAAGACAAGCCGTCGATCTTTGAAAAAGTAGCTGACAGGATCCGGAGATTTTATCAGAAGATCAAATATACATTTCAGAGGTTGTGTGGTAAAATAAAGACATTGTCAGAGAAAAAGGACAAGATCCAGAGCTTCCTTACCGACAAGGTGCATAAGGCGGCGTTTCAGAAGGTGAAAAAGGAGGTTCTGCGCCTGTTTGCAAAGCTCCGCCCGAAAAGGTTTTCCGGACGGGTGCATTATGGTTTTGAAGATCCCTACCGAACAGGACAGGTTCTGGCGGGGGCAGCTCTTTTCTATCCGTGGACAGGGGAGGCGCTTGCAATAGAGCCGGATTTTGAGAAGCGTGTTCTGGAGGGGGATCTTTACATCAAAGGAAAGATCAGGCTGATCCACATAGTCCTGCTTCTCTTGCGGCTGATCTGGGCTAAGGATGTGCGGACAACTTATCGTCATATCAGAAGTTTTGAATTATAGAGGAGGATTTGAAGATGGCAGACAATAATTTTAAAGGAACAGTGGAGGCCTTGTTTCATGGAATGGATGGTGTGGTCTCTTCCAAAACGGTGGTAGGAGAAGCGATCCATATCAATGATACGATCATTCTTCCTCTGGTGGACGTTTCTTTTGCGGTAGGCGCAGGTGCGTTTAATGCAGAGAAGAAGGAGCGGGGAGCAGGAGGCATTGGAGGCAAGATGACACCCTGTGCGGTTCTGGTGATCCAGAATGGGCACACCAGGCTTGTCAATATTAAAAATCAGGATACGATCACCAAGATCCTGGATATGGTGCCGGATGTGATCGATAAGTTTACCGGAGACAAGGATGAGAAAATGACGGAAGAAGATGTGATGGATATCCTGGATGACGCCGACATATAATGTAAAAAAATGCCGGGGGCATGGAAATGAAGCGTGTCATAGGATTTGCGCTGTTCTGGGTGGCGGTGGGGATTATTCTCGCCCTGGTGCTGCCGAATACATTTGTGGAAGTGTTATGTATTCTACTGTGCGTGCTTGCGGGTTATAACCTGTTTTTTTGCTGAATGAAAAAGAATGTTTCGGTTAATTTAAAAATAGTACTTGCTTTTGCAGGTCATATCTGTTAGAATACTATTGTTGTGAGTCTGGAGAACAGATGATTACGGAGCGTTAGGAGGTGCAGTCATGGCTAAATGTGCTATTTGTGAAAAGGGTGCTCACTTTGGAAACAATGTCAGCCACTCTCATAGAAAAACACCAAAGATGTGGAAATCAAATGTAAAATCAGTTCGTGTAAAGACGGAGAACGGTGGTACAAAGAAGATGTATGTATGTACTTCTTGCCTGAAATCCGGAAAAGTAGAGCGTGCTTAGTTTAACGGAATAAAATCCAGGTTCTTTAAGGGCCTGGATTTTTTTGGCGTGAACGGGCCTCTTTTCAAGGGATCTGTATTGTAAAACCAGGGGAAAAAGAGTATAATAACTTAAATTATGTTTTGTGTGTATAGACATAGAAAACGGAGGTTTGAAATATGAAAGGATGCATGAGTACGGATTTGGGTATCATAACAGTTGACCAGGAAGTGATCGCAAAATATGCGGGAACTGTAGCGGTAGAATGTTTTGGCATCGTCGGGATGGCTGCTGTTAATATGAAGGACGGGCTGGTCCATCTCCTGAAAAAGGAGAGTCTGACAAAGGGAATCCAGGTTGGAATATCAGACGAAAATCATATCACCATCGACTTCCATATCATCGTTGCCTATGGCGTCAGCATTTCGGCAGTGACCGAGAATCTGATCAGCAATGTGAAATACCGGGTAGAAGAATTCTCAGGAATGCCGGTGGATAAGATCAATATCTACATTGAAGGCGTCAGAGTCATCGATTAGTTAAGGAGGAACATAAGAAGTGGCTACGAAAACTATAAATGCAGATATGCTCGCCAGAATGTTTCTGGCAGGCGCTCAGAATATAGAAGCAAAAAAGGAGATCATCAATGAACTGAATGTTTTCCCGGTGCCGGACGGTGATACGGGGACGAATATGTCTCTGACCATTATGTCGGCCGCAAAAGAGGTAATGGCACTTGACGACCGGAACATGAAGGATCTTGCAAAGGCAATTTCATCCGGTTCCTTAAGGGGTGCCAGGGGAAATTCCGGCGTGATTCTCTCACAGCTTCTTAGGGGATTTACGAAAGCAATCCGGGATGAAGAAGAGATTGATGCTATGACGCTTGCGGCGGCATGCCAGAGAGCAAGAGATACGGCTTATAAAGCGGTTATGAAGCCGAAGGAAGGAACCATTCTTACCGTGGCCAGCGGGATTGCAGCCAGAGCTGCGGAACTGGCAGAGGAGACGGATGATCTGGAGGTCTTTCTTCCGGCAGTGATCGAGCATGCGGAAGAGGTGCTTGCAAAGACACCGGACATGCTCCCGGTTCTGAAAGAGGCCGGAGTAGTGGATTCCGGCGGTCAGGGCTTGATTGAGGTGATCAAAGGAGCTTACGCTGCTTTCCAGGGAAAAGAGATCGACTTAAGTGCTATCACCCCGGGCACGGGAAGTGCAGTGACAAAGATCGGCGCCCAGGAGACAGCAGATATTAAATTTGGATATTGTACAGAGTTTATTATTCTGACAGAGAGAGAATTTACCGAAGAAGAGGAGCGGGACTTTAAGGCTTATCTTTCTTCTATCGGTGATTCTATCGTCTGCGTGGCGGATGAGGATGTGGTAAAGGTCCACGTACACACCAACGATCCGGGACTGGCGATCCAGAGGGCATTGACCTATGGACAGCTGTCAAGGATGAAGATTGACAATATGAGGGAAGAACACCAGGAAAAGCTGATCCGCGATGCAGAGAAGATGGCGGCCAAACAGGCTGCGGAAGAGGCTGAAAAGGAAAAGGCACAAAAGGCGCAGGAGCCGAGAAAGGCTATGGGCTTCATCACGGTGTCTATCGGCGAAGGATTGAATGAGATTTTCCGGGAGCTGGGCGCTGATTATATTATTGAAGGCGGGCAGACTATGAATCCAAGCACAGAGGATATGCTGAACGCCATTGATCAGGTCAATGCGGATACCGTGTTTATCCTTCCGAATAATAAAAACATTGTGCTTGCTGCAAACCAGGCAAAAGCGCTGGTCAAGGAAAAGGAGATTGTCGTGATCCCGACCAAGACAGTACCGCAGGGAATTACTGCGATCATCAGCTTCATGCCGGATGCGGATGCGAAAGCGAACGAAGAGGCAATGCTGGAGGGAATCCAGCAGGTGAAGACCGGACAGGTGACATATGCGGTCCGGGATACCCATGTGGATGATAAGGAAATCCATGAAGGAGATATCATGGGAATCGGCGACAAGGGAATTCTTGCGGTTGGAACTGAAGTAGAGGCAACCGCCAAAGAGATGCTGGCAGAGCTGGTGGATGAGGATTCCGAGCTGATCAGCCTGTACTATGGAGAAGAAGTGTCGGAAGAAGAGGCGGAGAAATTCGCTGCGGAGGTGGAAGAGCTTTATCCGGATGTAGATGTGGACTTCCACTTCGGCGGTCAGCCCATTTACTATTATGTGATGGCGGTAGAATAAGCAGTTTCCGAGTCTGGTCTGATGATAGAATAAGAAAGAGGAAAGGGCGGAGGATTCCGCCCTTTTGCTGTAGTTCGAGAAAAAGGATGAGGGCAGGACGAATATGATTGAACAGACAAATATAGCGGAATTAAAGGGAATCGGGGAGAAGACCCAGAGACTGTTTGCGAAGGTCGGCATCGAGACGGTCGGAGATCTGATCCGATATTATCCCAGAGGCTATGACGTATATGAAGAGGCAGTGCCCATCGGAGAGCTGGAGGAAGGAAAGGTCCAGACGGTGACAGGGATGATCTTTGGAAGGGTGCAGGTTTCCGGAAGCAGGAAGCTGCAGGTGACGACTCTGATGCTGAAGGATCTGACCGGGACTTTGAAGGTCATCTGGTTTCGTATGCCATTTCTCCGGAATACGTTTGCAAAGGGAGGAGCAGTTACCTTAAGGGGACGGGTGGTCAGCAGGAAGCAGGTGCTGACCATGGAGCATCCGGAGATTTTTTACCCCAGTGAAAAATATGGAGAAAAAAAGGACACCCTGCAGCCGGTCTATGGCCTGACCGCCGGGCTGACCAATCATATGGTGGCAAAGGCAGTACAGCAGGCGCTTTCGGGCCTGAACCTGTCGAAAGAGACGCTCCCTGAAACTGTACGTCTGAAGTACGGGCTGGCAGAATATAATTTTGCCATGCGGGGGATCCATTTTCCTGAAGATAAGCAGGTGTTTTATCAGGCCAGGGAGCGGCTGGTGTTTGAGGAGTTCCTGGAGTTTATCCTGGCGCTCCGGAAGCTGAGGGATAAAAATGAAAGGTTTGGCAATGACTATGTGATACCGGCCAGCCCGCGGGTGGAGGAATTTATAAAGAAACTGCCCTATGAGCTGACCGGGGCACAGAAGAAGGTCTGGAAGGAGATTTCCGCGGATATGGCGTCGGATACGGTGATGTCCAGGCTGGTTCAGGGAGACGTGGGTTCCGGAAAGACGATCGTGGCGTTTTTAGCGCTTCTGACGGTGGCTTTAAATGGGATGCAGGCGGCTATGATGGCGCCGACGGAGGTGCTGGCAAGACAGCATTATGCTACCATTACCCGGATGCTGGAGGAGCACCAGATCCCGATAAAGGCAGAGCTTCTGACCGGATCTATGACCACCAAAGAGAAACGAAGGGCCTATGACCGGATCGAGTGCGGCTATGCGAAGATCATCGTGGGAACCCATGCGCTGATCCAGGATGCGGTGAACTATGACAATCTGGCGCTGGTGGTGACAGACGAGCAGCACCGGTTCGGGGTGAAGCAGCGGGAGACCTTTGCGAAAAAGGGCGGAGTGCCTCACGTGCTGGTCATGAGTGCAACGCCGATCCCCCGGACTCTTGCCATTATTTTGTATGGGGACCTGGATATTTCCGTGATCGACGCGCTGCCGGCGAACCGTCTGCCTATCAAAAACTGTGTGGTGGATACCGGCTACCGTGCCACGGCCTATACATTTATGAAAAAACAGATCGGAGAGGGCAGACAGTGCTATATTATCTGCCCTATGGTGGAAGAAAGCGGGAGCCTGGAAGCGGAGAATGTGCTGGACTATTCTTCCATGCTGCAGGAAGAGATGGGAGAGGGGATCGTGGTGTCCTGTCTGTACGGCAGAATGAAGCAGGCGGAAAAGGACGAGATCATGGAACGGTTCGCCAAAAATGAGATACAGATCCTGGTGTCCACCACGGTGATCGAGGTGGGGATCGACGTGCCGAACGCTACCGTGATGATGATCGAAAATGCCGAGCGGTTCGGACTTGCCCAGCTTCATCAGCTCCGGGGCCGCGTGGGAAGAGGAAAGCATCAGTCTTATTGTATTTTTATGACTGCTTCCAAAGCAAAAGAGGCCAAGGAGCGGCTGGATATACTGAATCATTCTAACGACGGCTTCAAGATCGCAAGCGAAGATCTAAAGCTACGGGGACCCGGCGACCTGTTTGGCATCCGCCAGAGCGGACTTATGAACTTCCGCTTAGGCGACGTGTACCAGGATGCAAAGATCCTGCAAAAAGCCAACGAAGCCGCGGATCTTCTGATCCGGGAAAACAGCGACTGGCTGAAAAAAATTCCAGAATATGAATCAACTGCCAGTGTAATAATTTAAATCCTCCATATACTATGGTTGTAACAAAACAGAAAGTTACAAAGTTACGAAAAGGAGGAGTATAGAAATGACAAATCGTTCTTCAAACAGAGCAGCAGTGCCTGAAGCAAAAGGCGCATTAGACAAGTTTAAATATGAGGTGGCAAACGAGCTGGGAGTACCGCTTACTGAAGGATACAACGGCGACCTGACATCCAGACAGAACGGTTCTGTTGGCGGTTATATGGTAAAGAAGATGATCGAGCAGCAGGAAAAGCAGATGGCTGGGAAATAACGTAGAAATGTGACGAAAATGTGAACGGGGACGTACACTTTTGCAAAAAGTGTACGTCCCCGTTTGCGTTTGTCGGTGTCCCCATCTGCGTTTTAGGGTGTCCCCGAGTGCGGTCGGTTTCTGTAGGCCCCCACGACATAGAGGATGGGGAAGATCAGGAAGAGCATAGATAGCATTCCGCTAAGTAAGATCAGGCCAAGAGGGAGCGAAGGGGTAGTTGCTGTTTCAATGAAAAATGAAAGATTTACTATAAAATCGAAAACGAAAACACCAATTCCCCAGTGGAGCGCAAATTTGGCTTTTGTGATATCATTTGCATACTGGTAGGCTCTTTTCCCGGCTGTATAGTGGAAGATAGCAATGGCAAGGGACCAAAAAACAGAAAGCAGATCCATTATCCGCAGATCTGGTTCCCCGGTGTTTAGTAGACTGCCAGCGGCAATTATCAGAAGAGCGAAAATGGAAATCAAATCGCATACAATAGACATAGCACCGATAATCTGATAATAACATCCGGCAATGTGAAGAAGCTTCCGTCCTCCGGGCGCTTTGATGCCTCCGATGGAATAGATGATCTCATCACAGAACTTCCGGGGATTTTCTCCCAGCATGGCCTGGAGAGATGTTCCACGCTGCTGTGCCTCGATTGCCATGCCGGTCAGATCCCTTCGGATCTGTTCAATTTCTATACTCTTAAGGGGAAATGTGCGTACATACTTCATCATTTTGTGAAGTGTTTTCCTGTTTTCTTTATTCAGGCTCTGTTCATCCTGGAAGTTCTGAGCTTCCAGGGTATTCCTGAGGTCTTGGGTGTTTGCGGTCATGGATCATCCCTCCAATCGGAAAATTTGGTTGACGGAAGAGGAAATCTTAGTCCAGTTGGCAAGAAATTCTTCCAGATAAGCGGCTCCTTCGGTGGTGAGAGAATAATATTTTCTGCTGGGACCAAGAGGAGAAGGGCGGAACTGGGAGTCGATAATTCCCTTTTTTTCCAGGCGCACCAGGAGCGGATAAATGGTTCCCTCCTTGATATCTTCGAACCCGTATTGTTCAAGCTTTTCTACGAGTTCATAACCATAAGTGGTTTCTTCGGAAAGAAATTTTAAAATGCATCCCTCCAGTGTCCCCCGCATTAATTGAGATTTGTCATACATAATATTCACATCCTCTACTATGCGTCGCCTAATAGTTGTTGACTATATTGTACCACATAGTAGATAGATGTCAATAAGCATTTCTGATATTTGGATGAAAAGAATGAGCATATTTGAAAGAGCCGCAGATTACAATAGTAATGATAGACAGGAAGCGGCAAGGAGCTGTGGGATGAAAGTATTTTTGTCAGTTGTGTTATGTGTGATGCTGTGTATACAGCCTGTTTTGGCGCAGGAGGATACGGAGGCAGGGGAGGCGGCAGAAAATGAAATGCCGGGAAGCGCTGAAGAGCAGGAAGGCGCCAAAACACAGGAAGATGACCAGGTAGAGGAAACCAGTGAGACGCAGGAGAATAGTGAGGGACAGGAGAGCGCCGGCACAGAAGAGCCTTCGGAGCAGGCCGGGCCGCAGATCAGTGCACCGTCAGCGATTCTGATGGAGGCTTCCACAGGACAGGTGATTTATGAAAAGAATCCGGATGAGCAGCGGCCGCCGGCCAGTGTTACCAAGGTTATGACCCTACTTTTGATCTTTGATGCTATAGAGTCCGAGCAGATCCGTCTGGAAGATATGGTCACCACGTCGGAATATGCAGCGTCCATGGGAGGCTCCCAGGTGTTTCTTGAGCCGGGAGAGGAACAGACGGTGGAGACGATGATCAAATGCATTGTGGTTGCCAGCGCAAATGATGCCTGTGTCGCCATGGCAGAGTATATTGCGGGAAGTGAAGAGGAATTTGTAAAACGGATGAATGAACGGGCCGCAGGGCTTGGCATGGCGAATACGCATTTCGTAAACTGCAACGGGCTGGACACGGACGGACATCTGACGACGGCAAGAGATATTGGACTGATGTCCCGGGAACTGATCACATCCTATCCGCAGATCCGGGATTATGCCATGATATGGATGGAAAATATCACCCATACGACCGAGAAAGGCACTACAGAATTCGGACTGACAAACACCAACAAGCTGGTGCGGCACTACGAATATACGACGGGCTTAAAAACCGGATCTACCAGTCTGGCAAAATTCTGTATCTCCGCAACTGCCGAAAAAAACGGAATGGAGATGATCGCGGTGATCATGGCGGCCGAGACCAGTAAAAACCGAACTAAGGATGCGATCGCACTGCTAAATTACGGATTCGGTAAATGCAGCGTATATCAGGAAGAGGAGGCAGAAAAAACGCCGGACATTCCCGTCAAAGGGGGCATAAAAGAAACGGCCGGGACGGCGCAGGAAGAGTTATTTTCCTATGTAGACACTTCCGGGGCAAATCTTTCATCCATTGAAAGAAAAATTGAAATGAAAAAATCCATAAAAGCTCCGGTAAAAGAAGGACAGGAGGCCGGAACAGTCCGGTATTATCTGGACGGAAAAGAAATCGGAAGCGTCAGGATTCTGACAACAGAGAAAGTAAAGAAAATGAGCTATCCCGATGCTGTGGAAAACACGGTGGAAAAATTCCTGCCATAACCAATGGGGACGGGGGTTTTCCGAAAAACCCCCGTCCCCATTGAAGGGTGATTTTCAGTTTTCCACAAATTTTCCACAGAGATTATCCCCATTCGGGTGACAACCGGCGGGTTTACGCAAAAAGGGACGGGGGATTTCTGAAAATCCCCCGTCCCCAATGGATTAGATGGCGCGTGTGTATTCTTTCAGCCACTCGCGTTCTTCTTCATTTAGATGTGGAGCCACTATCTCGTATACCTTTGCATGGTAAGCATTGAGCTGCTCTTTATCTTCAGCGCTCAGCATCTCCGGGATAACAGCATCCAGGTCGATGGGTACGTAAGTGATCGGCTCGAAGTAGAGGAACTGTCCGTATTCGTTCTTTTCCCCTTTGCGTACCACCAGCTCATTTTCGGTGCGGACACCGTGGGAACCTTCGATGTAGATACCAGGCTCATCGGTGATGACAAGGCCCGGCATCAGCGGCTGTTTCTCGCGGTCGCGGATGGCGCAGCGGAAACCGCAGGGAGCCTCATGGATGTTCATCAGATACCCTACACCGTGTCCGGTGCCATGGTTAAAGTTTTTACCCCGTTTCCATGCGGGCATTCTTGCCAGCACGTCCAGGTTGTAACCCGTAGTTCCTTCCAGGAACACGGCACCTGCCAGGTGCATGTTGCACTGGAGAACGGTGGTAAAGTCTTCCTTCATTTCCTGAGTCAGGTTGCCGAAAGCAAAGGTACGGGTGATATCTGTGGAGCCTTCGATATATCCGCCGCCGGTGTCGGTCAGGAAAAGACCATCAGTCACAACAGGGATATTGGTCTCCGGAGTAGCAGCGTAATGTACGATAGCTCCGTGCTCGCCGGATCCGCAGATGGGCTCAAAGCTCTGCCACAGGTAGCCTTCCTGCTCCTTGCGGAACTCTTCCAGTTTTTCCGCTGCGCTGATCTCGGTGATCGGCGGCTCTGTCTTTCCTACATTTTTCTTCAGCCAGTACATAAATCTGGTGACAGCCACGCCGTCTTTTACGTGTGCGCTGATGATGTTCTTAAGTTCCACATCATTTTTTGTTGCTTTCATGACCACCGTGGGGTTCATCTCGTCGATGACCTTTGCGGTTTTCGGCAGATTGTTGTAAAGCGCATAATTCAGGCGTGCGGAATCTACCAGGATGGCAGCATCTCCGGGAAGTGCCTTGACGTCCTCATAGATAGCATTGTACGGATGCAGAGAAATCTGATCCTTTGCCAGCTTTTCCTTCATCTCATCGGTCAGCTTGCGCTCATCGATGTAAAGCTTCATGTCGTCCATAGTGATGACAGCATAGGATAGAAGCAGCGGGAAGAATTCAATATCATTTCCACGCAGGTTTGTAATCCAGCAGATGTCATCCAGAGCCGCGATCACATGGACGTCGGCGCCGGCTTCCTTCATAGCCTCCCGTACTCTTGAAAGCTTGGAAGCAGTGCTCTCTCCGGTATAGGACTCATCCAGGGCAAAAGCAGGCTCTTCGGAAAGAGCCGGACGGTCTTCCCAGATCTGGTCGATCAGATCCTCAGAATAGTTGATCTGTCCGTTTTTCCTGGAAACAATCGCTTCATATTCCAGGCCGTCGCCCATGGCGACTACACGTCCGTCAAAGCCAAGCGTGCATCCCTCCGGAAGGGTTTCCTCCAGATATTCCAGTGTGCCGGGCACGCCGGGTTCTCCCATTTTGAACAGCTTTACACCGCTTCCGCTAAGCTGCTGTTCCGCCTGGATAAAGTAACGTCCGTCGGTCCAAAGTCCGGCTTCATCCTTTGTGATGACAGCAGTACCGGCAGAACCGGTAAAACCGGTGATAAATGCTCTTGCCTTGAAATGTTCCCCGACATATTCACTCTGGTGATTATCGTCGGTAGGAACCACGTAGGCATCATAGCCTTTTTCAGCCATCAGGGCACGGAGTGCGCTGATTCTTTCAGGTATGTTCATGGTAAATTCTCCTCCTATATACATTTCATTACCGTAATAGATTTTAACATATCTGTTTACAAATGAACAGAAATAATTATATAATTAATCTGAAGAAAGAGGAGAAAGTCATTGCAGATGATCATCATAATTCTAGGCGTCCTGTGCCTGGTGTTTTTTATTGAAAACGCCCGGGAACTCCGGACATTCAGGATCAGGACCTATCGGATATTTTCCCATAAACTGAAAGGGATACAAAAGAAAAGAATTGTATTTTTAAGTGATCTCCATAACTGCTCTTATGGAAAAAATAACGGGAGGCTTCTGGCGGCAGTCCGCAGATCCCGGCCGGATCTGATCCTGATCGGCGGCGATATGCTGGTGCGGAAAAACGGAACTTCCTACGCAAAGACACTTAAGTTTCTTACCCGTCTTACAGCTATGTGTCCGGTATATTATGCCAACGGCAACCACGAGCAGAAGCTGAAAGAAGAACCGGAGCGTTATGAACAGTCCTATGCGGCATATAAAAAGCATCTGGAGGAGGCAGGGATCATTTTCCTGGAAAATGAGGCTGTGATCTGGAAGACAGGCAGGGCAAGGATCCGGATCAGCGGTCTGGAGATCCCACTTTCGGCATATGAAAAACTGGGAAAAAGAAAGCTAAGTGTCCGGCAGATCGAAGATCGGATCGGAAGATCAGATCCCTCCTATCAGATCCTGCTGGCGCATAATCCTGCATATGTGCAGCAGTATGAAGCCTGGGGGGCAGATCTTGTTTTGTCCGGCCACGTCCATGGCGGTCTGGTTGGCCTTCCATGGATCGGCGGAGTCATTTCCCCGGATTTCCGTCTGTTTCCCGCATATTCCGCAGGTATTTACAGGGATCCGAAAACAGATGTAGTAGTAAGCCGCGGCCTGGGCATCCACTCTGTGCCCATCCGTTTCATGAACCCGGCGGAGCTGGTGGTGCTTGAACTTAGAGGAGATGATTGACAAAGCATCCCGCTAAAACCCTAAGGATAGTGCTTGTGAAATCAGAGGAAATCCTGTATAATAATAAAGTTACGATAACGGACAAGAGTCTGGAAAGAGGAGCGTTATGGGAATTCCGGTAAAGCTGCAGGTGTTTGAAGGTCCGCTGGATCTTCTTTTACATCTCATTGATAAAAACAAGATAGACATTTACGATATTCCGATCGTAGAAATCACCAGCCAGTATATGGACTACATTAAAGCCATGGAAAGTGAAGACTTAAATGTTATGAGCGAATTCCTGGTTATGGCAGCAACCCTTCTGGATATCAAATGCCGGATGCTGCTTCCCAAGGAAGTGGAGGAAGAAGAGGAAGAGGATCCGAGGCAGGAACTGGTCGAACAGCTGCTGGAGTATAAGATGTATAAATACATGTCCTATGAGCTGCGTGACCGTCAGGTAGAGGGCGAGCAGGTGCTCTATAAGGAACCAACGATTCCTGAGGAAGTGAAAGACTATGAGGAGCCGGTGGATCTTACAGAGCTGCTGGGAGATCTGACCCTGGCAAAACTGAACCGGATCTTTCAGGATGTGATGAAGCGGCAGGTAGATAAGATCGATCCGGTCCGCAGTAAATTTGGGAAGATTGAAAAGGAAGAAGTAACACTGCCGGAAAAGCTGGATTATGTCAGTGAATATGCAAAAAAGCACCGAAGGTTCAGCTTCCGGGAACTGTTAAAGAAGCAGACGTCAAAGACCCAGCTTGTGGTGACGTTTCTTGCGATTTTGCAGCTGATGAAGGAGGGAACGATCACGATCCGTCAGGAACAGCCCTTTGAGGACATCATGATCGATTCCAATGTAGAAGGACAAGCGTAGGAAAGGTAGTATGGATACAGTGGAAATTAAGAAATTGGAAGGAATCATAGAGGCGGTCCTGTTTGCCATGGGTGACTCGGTGGAGCTTGGACAGATAGCGCTTGCTATTGAGCATGACGAAGAGACCACCCGAAAGATCATACATCAGATGATGGACCGTTACGAAACCGAGGACAGGGGCATCCGCATTATTGAACTGGAGGATGCTTTTCAGATGTGTACCAAAAAGGAAATGTATGAATACCTGATCCGGGTGGCAAAACAGCCGAAGAAATATGTACTGACGGACGTGCTTCTGGAAACACTGTCGATCATAGCCTACAAGCAGCCGGTAACAAAGCTGGAGATTGAGAAGATCAGAGGCGTCAAGTCAGATCATGCGGTGAATAAGCTGGTAGAGTATGATCTGGTCTGTGAGGTGGGGCGCCTGGACGCACCGGGAAAGCCTATTTTATTCGGCACTACAGAGGAGTTCCTGCGAAGGTTCAGCATACAGTCTGCCGATGATCTGCCGACTCTGAATCCGGAGCAGGTGGAAAACTTTAAGGAAGAAGCAGAAGAAGAGATCCAGTTAAAGCTGGATATCTAAACGGGATTTACATACCGGATATCAAAAGAAAGGAATAGCTGTACCACAGGATGCATATAGTAGGATAAGGCAAAGGTTTGTGGTGCTGCTATGAAATGGAAAAAACAGATCATATATATGACGGGGATCATCCTGCTCCTTTTGGGAAATATCTGCCTGCCCGTGCAGGCAGAGGAGGCGCCGGAGGAACCTGAAGATTTATACGCCCGGTCAGCGGTGCTTTTGGATGCTGACAGTGGGCGTGTTTTATTTGGAAAAGAAGAACATGTCATACGCCCCATGGCCAGCACCACCAAAATCATGACCTGTATCCTGGCGCTGGAAGAGATGGAGGAAGGGCAGACGGCCACGGTGTCTCAGAATGCCGCACGCCAGCCCAAGGTGCGGCTGGGAGTGCAGGAAGGAGAAGAATATTACCTGGAGGACCTTCTGTATGCGCTGATGCTGGAATCCTACAATGACAGTGCAGTGGTCATTGCCGAAGAAATCTCAGGGAGTGTGGAGAATTTTGCAGATCAGATGAATGAAAAGGCGGCGGCGCTTGGCTGTACGGATACGCATTTTGTGACTCCAAACGGGCTGGACGGAGAAGACGAAGAAGGGATTCATTCTACTACGGCGAAGGACCTGGCCAGGATCATGCGGTACTGTATCATGGAATCTCCCAAAAGGGAGACCTTCCTTGAGGTTACCCGGACGAAGGAGTACAGCTTCACAGATGTGGAGGGGAAGCGCAGCTTTTCCTGCAGCAACCATAATGCGTTCCTGGATATGATGGATGGTGCTTTAAGCGGGAAGACCGGGTTTACTGCCGATGCCGGCTATTGCTATGTAGGGGCGCTAAGACAGGGGAAGAGGACTTTTATCGTGGCCCTCTTAGCCTGCGGGTGGCCAAACAACAAGAATTATAAGTGGGCAGATACCAGGAAGCTTATGGAATACGGGCTTAATAATTATGAATACCACAAGATAGAGCCAGAAACTGACGTCCTGGAGATCCCGGTAGAAAAGGGAGTGGATGATAAGGATCCCTATCAAAAAACAACCACTGTCCGGGCAGCGGTAAAAGAGTCAGAGCCGCTGAGTCTTCTGATGCGTGGGGATGAGAAGATAGAGAAAAAGACAGAGCTTCCCAAGACGCTGGCAGCGCCGGTTAAGAAGGGGCAGAAGGTGGGAGAGATGATCTGTCTGCTGGAGGGGGAAGAAGTAGGGCGGTTTGAAATATGGGCGCTGGAGGACGTGAGGAGATATGGTTTTGGGACTGCATTTCATAGTGCAGCCAGAAAGTTATTACTATAGAAGAGGTCATTTTGTTCACATTTTTCTTTCCCATCACTCTGTGGCGGTATATAATGAAGAGCAGGATTGAATATATATCGGGAGGATGAAAGGATGAAAAAGCTAAAGAAGCTGGTGGCTATCCAGCCGGTGTCTCTTTTGCCGGAGACAAGAGAGAAGATAAAGGAATACTGCGAGAAAGCGGTATTTTATGATACGGTTCCGGAAAGCGACGCCGAGATTACAAAGAGGATCGGGGATGCAGACGGCATCTTTGTCAGCTATACGCATAAGATCGGGGAAAACGTATTGAAGGACTGCGGGAATGTGCGCTATATCGGCATGTGCTGCAGCCTATACTCAGAAGCGAGCTCCAATGTGGATCTTGCCTATGCCAGAGCCCGCGGAATTAAGGTGACAGGAATCCGGGATTATGGAGACGCCGGGGTGGCAGAGTATGTGACAGCAAATCTGATCCGCAGACTGGGCGGAGACGATGGATTCCCGCCTCTTTTCGGAGAGATTTCGGAAATTACCGGAGTCAGAGTGGGGATCCTTGGTATGGGAGCAAGCGCAAAAACGGTGGCAGCAGGACTTGCGGCCTTCCATGCAGATATCCGCTATTACAGCAGGACCAGAAAGCCGGAACTGGAAGAAGAGAAGGGATATCGCTATCAGGAGCTTCCTGATCTTCTGCGGGAGTGCGACGTGATCTGCAGCTGCTTAAGCAAGAATGTGGTGCTGCTTGGCGAAGAGGAGTTTCAGATCATGGGCCCGGGGAAGGTGTTGTTTAATACCGCCCTTAGTCCCTGTTTCGAGGAGGAGGCAATAAAGAAGTGGCTGGATCAGGAGAACACCTGGTATTTCTGCGATACGCTGATGGGGCTGGGAGACGAATCCCTTCTTAAGAATAACCATGCAGTATGCCTGAAGCGTTCTTCCGGAATGACACGCCAGGCGGTAGAGCGGCTGAACCAGAAGGTTCTTGACAATCTGGGAAACTATTGTATGGAGCAGAAAGCTTTGTAAAGAAAAGGAGAATATCTACGATGTCTATTGAAAAAGTGAAGGAATATTTCCGGCAGTACGGAATGGAAGACCGGGTCTGGGAAAAGGAACACTCCAGCGCAACGGTGGAAGAAGCGGCCGAAGCCCTTGGATGCGAGCCGCAGAGGATCGCAAAGACGCTGTCCTTCCAGGCAGGAGATCGTGTGGTGCTGGTGGTGACGGCAGGCGACCGAAAGATTGATAATAAAAAGTACCGGGAGCAGTTTGGCTGCAAGGCAAAAATGCTCAAATTTGAAGAAGTGGAAGACCTGGTGGGACATGCAGTGGGCGGTGTCTGCCCATTTGCTGTCAGGGAGGGGGTTGAAGTCTATCTGGATGAGTCCCTGAAGCGTTTTGAAACGGTATTCCCGGCAGCCGGCAGCAGCAACAGTATGATCGAGCTTAGCATTGAAGAGCTGGAGCGATACAGCCATAGCCTCCAGTGGGTGGATGTATGTAAAGAAAGTTAGGATTGTACAATCAAACCGCATAATAAGAGAAGAAATCCATCAAAAAGAGCAGTATAATCATCAAAGGGTTAAATGCAGCATCAGAAAACTGCGTAAGGGAAAAAGAAAAGATGGAGGAACGGGCAGTGAAAAAACAGTGGTGGAAAGAAAAGGTTGTCTATCAGATCTATCCAAAAAGCTTTAAGGACAGCAATGGAGACGGCATAGGTGATTTGAAGGGGATTTTGGAAAAGCTCCCATATCTGAAAAATCTCGGAATTGATATGGTATGGCTGTCACCGGTTTACCAGTCGCCTTTTATCGATCAGGGATATGATATTTCTGACTATTACAAGATCTCTGAGGTATTCGGTACCATGGAGGATTTTGACACTTTGCTTGCCGAGGCAAAGAAGCTGGGGATCGGTATTGTGATGGATCTGGTGATTAATCACTGCTCCAGTGAACACGAGTGGTTCCAGAAAGCGCTTAAGGATCCTTATGGAGAATATGCGGGATATTTTTATTTTGAAAAGGGAAAAGACGGGAATCCGCCCAGCAACTACCGGTCTTATTTTGGCGGAAGCGCCTGGGAGAAGGTACCGGGAACGGACCTTTATTATCTCCATATGTTTGCAAAAGAACAGCCGGATCTGAACTGGGAGAATCCAAAAGTCAAAAAAGAGCTGTTCGATATGATCAACTGGTGGCTGGACAAGGGGATTGCCGGATTCCGGATCGATGCGATCATCAACATCAAAAAAGACGTCAATTTCCCAAGCTACGAGCCGGACGGACCGGACGGCATGTGCGCCTGCACGGCCATGGTGGAACGGGTAGACGGCATCGGAGAGCTTCTGGGAGAATTGAAAAGGGAGACATTTGCAAAGAGAGATACATTTACCGTAGGAGAGGTCTTTAATCTGAAAGAGGGAGCTCTGGAGGAGTTTGTAGGAGAGAACGGCTATTTTTCCAGTATGTTTGACTTCGCACCCCATATGCTGACAGAAGGGCAGAATGGATGGTATGATACCAGGGAAGTAACATTTCTGGAGTGGAAAAAGACGATCATTCAGTCTCAGATGGAATGTCAGGGAAAGGCGTTTTTAAGTAATATTATTGAGAATCACGACGAGCCAAGAGGCGCAAGCCGCTATCTGCCAGAATACGCACAGAATCCGGACGGTATAAAGATGCTGGGCTGTGTCAGTGTCCTGCTCAGGGGGATACCCTTTATTTATCAGGGACAGGAAATTGGCATGACCAATTGCCGGATGGACAGTATTGAAGATTACGATGACATTGATACTTATCATCAGTACCGGGAGGCAAGGGAAGCAGGGCTGTCTGACAAAGAAGCGCTGGAGGCTTGTTACAGATTCAGCCGTGATAATGCAAGAACTCCCATGCAGTGGGATGCCGGTGAAAATGCCGGATTTACGAAAGGGATGCCCTGGCTTCGTGTTAATGAAAATTACCGAATGGTCAACGTGGCGGACCAGGAGAAGGATCCGGGATCTGTCCTTCATTTTTACCGGAAGCTGATCGCTCTTCGTAAGTCTGAAGAGTGGAAAAATGTTTTTGTGTATGGAGAGTTTCTTCCGCTTTTTGAAGAAGACGAGAGCCTGTTTGCATATGCAAGAACAGACGGAGAGAAAAAAGCAGTTATACTGGCAAACTTCGGAAAGGAAGAGATGACGGTAAAGTTTTCGGAAAATCTTGGCAAGGTCCTTCTGGCAAATATGTACCGTCCGCAACAGATTAACGCCCGGGAAGTGGTCCTGGAACCCTGTGAAGTGCTGGTATGCCAGGTGTGTGAATAGAAAGGAATGGAACGTATGACAGACAAGGAACTGATGCTGAAAGGAGAACTGTATATTCCCGCAAATGACCCGCAGCTGGCAAAGGACTGTGCCCGCTCCCGGAGGATCACCCGTCTTTTTAATGCAACGACGGAAGCGGATCTGGATACCCGGGAGGAATTGATCCGGGAGCTTTTTGGAGGGACCGGGGAACATTTTTACATTGAACCGCCGTTTCGGTGTGATTATGGCTCCAATATTTATATCGGTGAAAATTTTTATACAAATTTTGACTGCATCATACTGGATGTCTGTGAGGTCCATATCGGAGACAATGTGATGTTCGGCCCCAGAGTCTGTGTTTATACGGCGGGCCATCCCATCGATCCGGGAGTACGCGCAGAGGCTCTGGAGTTTGGAAAGCCGGTAACCATCGGAAATAATGTATGGGTCGGCGGAAATGTAGTCATCAACCCGGGTCTTACCATTGGAGATAACGTGGTGATCGGATCCGGATCTGTGGTGACACGGGACATTCCGGATGGCGTGGTGGCAGCAGGAAATCCCTGCCGGGTACTCAGAAAAGTCACGGAGGAAGACCGGAAATACTGGGAAGCAGAGAGGGAAAAATATGATCAGATCATGAATGGATAAAAAAGGCTCCGGCAGATGTTTTGGATAGCGTCTGCCGGAGCTTTTGGGCTGATTTCGTGAAATCTATTTACTTTTCAGCGCTGATGGGATATACTATCACATATCAAAAAGTTCAGTAAAAAAGTATACCAGAGGCCTCATCTTTGGCGGTATAAGCCGCCGGATCATTTCTGCCGTTCGGCAAAAGATTTCATGATTATTTATGCTTGACAAGAAATCATAAATATAATAGTATATTAACCAGGAAACGAACGTTTGTTCGCTGTATGAAGGAGAAGTGTGTTATGGCAAGTGAAGATAAGAAGAAGGCATTGGATGCCGCGATCGCAAAATTAGAGAAGGATTTTGGAAAGGGAACCGTGATGAAGCTGGGAGATCCGGCGGCGCAGGTGGCCGTAGAAACGATCCCGACAGGTTCCTTAAGTCTGGATATTGCATTGGGCTTAGGCGGTGTTCCGAGAGGGCGTGTGGTGGAGATCTACGGACCGGAGTCCAGTGGTAAGACGACCGTTGCGCTGCATATGATCGCAGAAGTACAGAAGCAGGGAGGCATTGCCGGGTTTATTGACGCAGAGCATGCGCTGGATCCGGTTTATGCAAAGAATATTGGTGTGGATATCGACGAGCTTTATATTTCCCAGCCGGACAGCGGAGACCAGGCTTTGGAGATTACGGAGACCATGGTGCGGTCCGGAGCGATGGATATCGTGGTCGTGGACTCTGTAGCGGCTCTGGTGCCGAAGCAGGAGATTGAAGGAGACATGGGAGACAGCCATGTGGGTCTGCAGGCGAGACTGATGTCCCAGGCGCTCCGGAAGCTGACACCGGTGATCAGCAAGTCCAACTGTGTGGTTATCTTTATCAATCAGCTCCGTGAGAAGGTTGGCGTGATGTTTGGCAATCCGGAGACCACGACCGGAGGACGGGCGCTGAAGTTCTACGCATCGATCCGTATGGACGTCCGCAGGATCGAGACACTGAAGCAGGGCGGGGAGATGGTCGGAAACCGGACCCGCGTCAAGGTAGTAAAAAATAAGATCGCACCGCCGTTTAAGGAGGCAGAATTTGACATTATGTTCGGAAAAGGAATCTCTAAAGAAGGAGATATCCTGGATCTGGCAGTGGGCCTGAATCTGGTAAACAAGAGCGGAGCCTGGTTTGCTTACAATGGCGAGAAGATCGGACAGGGACGTGAAAATGCCAAGAAGTATCTGGCCGAGCATCCGGAGATCATGGAGACATTAGACCACCAGATCCGCGAGCATTACCACTTCGGCCAGGAGGCAGATGAGAAAGAGGAAAAGAAAACAGAAAAGAAGCAGGAAGGAAAAGCTGAATGATCATCACAGGGATTGCACCGGTGACAAAAACGAGATATCAGGTTTTCCTGGACGGACAGCCCGCCTTTTGTTTATACAAAGGCGAGCTGTCTCGCTATCACCTGACAGAGGGCGGCAGCCTGGATGAGGAGGTCTATCAGAGGATCTGCCAGGAGACACTTCTTCGCAGGGCGAAGTTGAGAGCGATGCACCTTTTGAACCAGATGGGACGTACGAAGGCCCAGCTTCGGAAAAAGCTGCTTGACGGCGGCTATCCGGAAGAGGTGGTTGATGATGCGATGGCTTACGTAAGCTCGTTTGGCTATGTCAATGACCTGGAGTATGCAAGAAGCTTTATCCTGGGACGGAAGCACCGGAAGAGCCGGAAAGAGATATTTGCCTCGCTTTCAGAGAAAGGAGTTCCGGCAGAGCAGATCGAAGAGGCCATGGCCGAATGTTATGAGACGGAGGATACGGAGCAGGCGATCCGTGAGCTGCTCCGGAAAAAGAAATATGATCCGGAGACGGCGGACTGGAAGGAGACACAGAAGGTGTCGGCCTATCTGGCAAGAAAAGGTTTCCGCTATGAAGATATCCGTCGAGTGATACAAGTTTCTGAGTGGAACGCTTGACATCTTTGTGAAAACAGTATAAAATTTAAGTGTTGTATTTGTACAATGAAAATTAAATAAGGAGGTGCTCCTGTGCCGAGTGGAATGATCATTGCTGTAGCAGTCGTGCTGATCATCGCGGCAGCAGTCATCAGCCATTTTGTAACCGTGTCCAATCTGAAGAAGAACGCTGAATCTAAGATAGGAAATGCGGAGACAAAAGCAAGAGAAATCATTGATGACGCTGTGAAAACCGCAGAGGCCAAGAAAAAGGAGTCTCTCTTGGAGATTAAAGAAGAGTCCATAAAGAATAAAAATGAACTTGAAAAAGAAACCAAGGAACGCAGAGCAGAGCTGCAGCGTTACGAAAAACGAGTGTTATCCAAGGAAGAGGCTTTAGACAAGAAGGCGGATGCGATTGAAAAGCGGGAAGCAGGATTTGCAGCAAAAGAAGAACAGCTGAAACAGCGCGAAGCGAAAGTGGAAGAGCTGAGCAGGCAAAGAGTACAGGAACTAGAAAGAATCTCAGGACTTACCTCCGAACAGGCAAAAGAATATTTGTTAAAAACTGTTGAAGAAGATGTGAAACATGATACCGCCAAGATGATCAAGGAACTGGAGACGCAGGCGAAGGAAGAAGCGGATAAGAAGGCAAAGGAATTTGTCGTTACCGCGATCCAGAGATGTGCGGCTGATCATGTGGCGGAAACTACGATTTCGGTCGTACAGCTTCCAAGCGATGAGATGAAGGGACGAATCATCGGACGTGAAGGACGGAATATCCGTACGCTTGAGACATTGACGGGTGTGGAATTGATTATCGATGACACCCCGGAAGCCGTTGTGCTTTCTGGATTTGACCCGATCAGAAGAGAAGTCGCAAGGATCGCGCTGGAAAAACTGATCGTCGACGGACGGATCCATCCGGCCAGAATCGAAGAAATGGTCGAGAAGGCTCAGAAAGAAGTCGACGTTATGATTCGCGAAGAAGGAGAGGCGGCAGCCCTGGAAGTAGGAGTTCACGGTATCCATCCGGAACTGATTAAGCTTCTGGGACGCATGAAGTTCCGCACCAGCTATGGACAGAATGCGTTAAAACATTCTATCGAAGTGGCTCAGCTTGCAGGACTTCTGGCTGGCGAGATCGGACTGGATGTCAGAGTTGCCAAGCGTGCCGGACTTTTGCATGATATTGGAAAATCCATCGACCATGATGTGGAAGGATCCCACATCCAGATTGGTGTGGATCTTTGCAGAAAATACAAAGAGTCAGCGACTGTGATTAATGCGGTGGAAGCTCATCACGGCGATGTAGAGCCGGAAACTCTGATCGCGTGCGTGGTTCAGGCGGCAGATACGATTTCTGCGGCAAGGCCGGGTGCGAGAAGAGAAACATTGGAAACATATACAAACAGGTTAAAACAATTAGAAGATATCACCAACCAGTTCAAGGGTGTTGATAAGTCTTTTGCTATTCAGGCAGGTAGAGAGATTCGAGTTATGGTAGTTCCGGAGCAGGTATCTGATGCGGATATGGTATTGATGGCCAGAGATATTGCAAAACAGATTGAGTATGAATTGGAATATCCTGGACAGATCAAGGTCAATGTTATTCGTGAGTCACGAGTGACGGACTATGCCAAGTAGAAGATAAATGACGGCAGGGTCGGTATGATTACCGGCTCTGTTTTTATTACATTGGAAATTTTGGCGCCTGTACCGACGGGTGCTCATTTGAAGATGCAGGAGGGAGAAAAATGAGCGAGAATGTAAAAAGAACGGGACGCGAGCTGGTATACCAGGGAGCGATCCTGAACGTATACAAAGATCATATGGAGTTTGCAAATGGCAATACCGCTGATTGGGATTTTATCCATCATGACGGGGCGGCGGCCGTGGTGCCGGTACTGCCGGATGGGAGGATTCTTATGGTATCCCAGTACCGCAACGCACTGGAACGGATGACACTGGAGATACCGGCCGGCAAGCTGGACGCTCCGGACGAGCCGGGAATTTCCTGTGCGTCCAGGGAACTGGAGGAAGAGACGGGATACCGCTGTGAGCATCTGGAGCATCTTTTGACGCTCCGGACCACGGTAGCCTTTTGCGATGAGAAGATCGAGATTTATCTGGCGAGGGATCTTAAAAAGACAGGGCAGCATCTGGACGAGGATGAATATGTAGATGTGAAGGCATATACGCTGGCGGAATTGAAGGAAAAAATATTTGAAGGAAAGATTCAGGATTCCAAGACCATTGCGGCAATCCTGGCATACGAGGTAAAATGCGGCATATAATGAAGTATCTGACGGACTAAGGAGGGGTTCTTTGAAGATACGGGAAAACAGAATGTATGTCGTGTGGATCTGCATGGCAGGATTTCTGGCGGGGATCCTATATGCCAATGTGCTGGCGGCAGATGAGATTGCCGGGATCGGGATTTTTCAGGAGTATTTTCTTGGACGGTTTTCCGGCGTGGAGATTCTGAGTGCTGATTATATCTGGTATATCGCAAGGATACGGGCAGTTCCGCTTTTTTTGCTGGCGGCTCTTGGTTCCACAAAGCTCCGGAAAGCTTCTGCGGCTGTATTTCTGGCCTGGACAGGCTTTTCCCTGGGGCTTATCATGACGGCGGCAGTGCTGAAGATGGGAGGAAAGGGACTGGTGCTTTGTCTGATTGCCTTGACTCCGCATCTTTTTTTCTATGCGGCCGGCTATCTGATTCTTCTATGGTATCTGTTCCGGTATCCGGAGGTACGGTGGAATCTGTCTAAGACTGTCTGCATGGCTTTTTTGATATTGACAGGTTTTTTGCTAGAGTGCTATGTGAATCCCGTGCTGATGCAAATGTTTGTGGAGACGCTTCAGTGACGCCCGGCGGCGAAAACAGGTCAGCTGTTCTTTTCCGGGAAACGATATCGGATTAGAACCAGGAGACAGCAGGAAAATACACAGAGCTGGCTTGCCAGCATACCCCAGAGATATCCCTGGATCCCGAAGGAGGGGATCAGCAGGAAAATGCTGGCTATCCTGAGACCAAGGCTTGCGGCATTGATGAGAAAGGTGAGGGTTGTTTTTCCGATACCGTTAATGGTGCTGATCAGAGTGTTGTTTGTGTATAAAAAGGGACACATCCATGCCAGGATCTGTATCAGATTTCCGGCCAGGCTGCTGTGAAAAATATGACTGCCGATCCAGGGACCGGTTATCAAAAGAAAGGCGCAGCAAAAGCATCCCATAGCAATACAGGAAGAAGTGACCTTTATGACCAGGGTGCGGAAAGCTTTTTTATCGCGCAGCGTCTGTATCCGGGCGACCTCCGGAAGCAGCATGGTGGAGATGGAGCCAGAGACTGCCGAAGGGAACAGGATGCATGGAAGAGCCATACCGGTCAGAACGCCATAGACGGAAAGAGCCTCTTTTTGGGTCATACCGGCTGTTTTAAGCTGCAGAGGGATAGAGACTGCCTCCGCACTCTGCAGGAGGTTTAGAAGGACCCGGTTCCCGGTAAGCGGGAGTGAAGGGAGCAAAAGCCGGGGAATCTGCCGGCAAAGGGAGAGAAAGGAGAGACGGTTTTTCGGCTCTCCTTTTTTGCCGGAGATCAAAATGTGCAGGCAGTAGAAGGAGGAAGCGAGCTCTCCGGCTGCCAGTCCGACAACGGCAAAGGAGACATCTGCGGTAATGCCTCGTTCTGCGACTGCAAAATAAATAAGGAACACGCTGCCGATCCGTACGCTCTGTTCGATCAGCTGGGAAACGGCAGGGACGCCGGTTTCCTTTTGACCGAAATAGTAGCCGCAGATACAGCTGTGAATGGCGGCAAAAGGAAAGACATAAGATAAGATGACTAAAAGCCCGGCACAGCGAGGGTCGCGAAGAAATACCACGGCGATCCATCCTGCATAGTTTTGGAGGAATAGTGTTACAATACTGGAAAAAGAAACTGTAATTAAGAGGGCCGTGTACAACAACTGCCGGGCCTCTTTTTTTCGTCCGAGAGCCGTGTCTTTTGCTACCAGGCGGGCCAGTATCAGCTCGATTCCGGCACAGGTAAGAGAAAATCCCAGGGCGTAAACAGGAAAGATCAGCTGATAGAGACCAACGCCCTCCTCTCCAAATGCATGGCTTAAGAAAATGCGGTAGAAAAAGCCCATCATGCGGGTGGCAAGACCTGTCATGGTCAGGATCAGAGTTCCTTTAATCAATGTGTGTGCGCGGGACATAGCAGGACTCCTTAAGGATATTGTTATAAGATATTCAAAAGAGAGGCTTGACAGAACTACCAGTCAATGGTATCCTACAGAAAGATAACCCAGTAAAATAGTAGGAATTAAAAAGAAGGTGAGAAAATGAAGCTTTCTACCAAAGGAAGATACGGCCTGCGGGCCATGATCGATCTCGCCAGATATAGTGAAGATGAGCCGGTATCCATTAGCAGTATCGCCTCCAGACAGGCAATCTCGGAGCGTTATCTCGAACAGCTGGTAGCATTGTTGAAAAAAGCCGGGCTGGTGTCCAGCATCCGGGGAGCACAGGGGGGATATGTGCTGGCGAAAGAAGCTTCTGAAATTTCGGTGGGAGATGTTTTGCGGGCACTGGAAGGAAGTCTTGAACCGGTGAAATGTGCAGCGTTTTATTCGGAAGAAGGCTGTCTGGCCGCCGGAGGATGCGTGACGAAGTATGTCTGGCAGAAGATCAATGACAGTATTAATGATACGGTGGACCATATCATGCTGGACGAACTGGTGGAGGAAAGTAAAAAGGTAAATCCTGCCGGGGGATGTGAAGAGCCCCAGTGCAGTCAGCCATAAATCAAAATGCGGAGCTGTCCCGGAAGCGGACGGCAGAGAGGAGAATAGGATGAGCAGATTTTTATATTTAGATAATGCGGCAACGACAAAAACGGCACCAGAAGTACTGGAAGCTATGCTTCCATATTTCACGGAGAAATTCGGAAATCCGTCCAGCGTATATCAGTTTGCGGCGGAGAATAAAACGGTGGTAGATGAGATGCGTGAGATCATCGCAGCATCCCTTGGAGCAAAGAGTAAGGAGATCTATTTTACTGCGGGAGGCTCTGAGGCGGATAACTGGGCGCTGAAAGCAACGGCAGAGGCTTATCAGGCGAAAGGAAAGCATATCATCACCACGAAGATCGAGCACCACGCGATTCTCCATACAGCAGAGTATCTGGAGCGGCAGGGCTATGAGGTGACATACCTTGATGTGGACGAGGATGGAAAGGTAGATCTTGAGGAATTAAAGTCTGCGATCCGGCCGGATACCATCCTGATCTCGGTTATGTATGCCAATAATGAGATTGGAACGGTAGAGCCTATCCGCAAGATCGGCGAGATCGCCCATGAGCATGGCATCCTGTTCCATACAGATGCGGTGCAGGCTTATGGACATCTCCCAATCAATGTGGATGAATGTCACATCGATATGCTGAGTGCCAGCGGACATAAGCTGAACGGACCAAAGGGCATCGGATTTCTGTATATCCGCACAGGCGTGAAGATCCGTTCCTTCATTCACGGAGGAGCGCAGGAGCGTAAACGCCGCGCCGGGACAGAAAACGTGCCGGGGATCGTCGGAATGGGCGCTGCGGTAAAGCGGGCGTTTGATACGATGGAAGAACGGACGGGTAAGGAACGAGAAGTGCGGGACTATCTCATCCAGAGAGTGGAGAACGAGATCCCTTACTGCCGGCTGAACGGACATCGGACAGATCGTCTGCCAAACAATGCAAATTTCAGTTTCCAGTTCATTGAAGGAGAATCGTTGCTGATCCGTCTGGATATGAAGGGAATCTGTGCATCCAGCGGATCTGCATGTACCTCGGGATCACTGGATCCGTCACATGTGCTTCTGGCCATCGGCCTTCCTCATGAGATCGCCCACGGGTCACTGCGCCTTACGATCAATGAGGAGATTTCAAAAGAAGACGTGGATTATGTGGTAGACAGTTTGAAAGAGATCGTAGAGGGACTTCGGAATATGTCGCCGCTTTACGAAGATTTTATAAAGAAACAGAAGAAAAACGTATAGATAGAAAACAGGAGGAACCAATATGTATTCAGCAAAAGTTATGGACCACTTCGAACACCCAAGAAATGTGGGAGAGATAGAGAACGCCAGCGGCGTGGGAACTGTAGGAAACGCAAAGTGCGGAGACATTATGCGGATCTATCTGGACATTGATGAGAACCAGATCATCCGTGATGTAAAGTTTAAGACATTTGGCTGCGGAGCTGCGGTAGCTACCAGCAGCATGGCTACGGAGCTGGTGAAGGGAAAAACAGTCCAGGAGGCTATGCAGGTGACGAATAAAGCGGTCATGGAGGCTCTTGACGGGCTGCCGCCGGTTAAGGTACACTGTTCTTTGTTGGCGGAAGAAGCCATTCATGCGGCTTTGTGGGATTATGCCGAAAAACATGGCATTAAGATTGAGGGACTGACAAAACCGAAGTCGGATATCCACGAAGACGAGGAAGAAGAGGAAGAAGAATATTAAGACTGAGGATGTATCATGGAACGAAAGAAAGTGGTAGTCGGCATGTCCGGCGGAGTGGATTCTTCAGTGGCGGCCTGGCTCCTTAAGAAGCAGGGATATGATGTCATCGGAGTAACCATGCAGATCTGGCAGGAGGAAGAGGAGCAGGTGCAGGAGGAAAATGGCGGGTGCTGCGGACTAAGCGCCGTAGACGATGCCAGGAGAGTGGCCTCATCCCTGGGGATTCCCTATTATGTCATGAATTTCCGGAAAGAATTTAAGGAACATGTCATAGACTATTTTATCGATGAATATTTACACGGGCGGACGCCCAATCCCTGTATTGCCTGCAACCGGTATGTGAAATGGGAGTCTCTGCTTGAGAGAAGCCGCCGGATCGGGGCGGACTATATTGCGACGGGGCACTATGCCAGGATCGAAAAGCTGCCAAATGGCAGGTTTAGCTTAAGGGTTTCTGAGACAGGGGCCAAGGATCAGACCTATGCGCTGTATAATCTGACTCAGGAGCAGCTAAGCTCCACTTTGATGCCGGTAGGAAGCTATACCAAGGACGAGATCCGGAAGATGGCAAAGGAGTTGGGACTTCTGGTGGCAGATAAGCCGGACAGCCAGGATATCTGTTTTGTGCCGGACGGAGATTACGCATCGTTCATTGAAGAGACGACGGATGCGGGAAGCCGTCCTGGAAATTTTGTGCTGTCCGATGGAAGTGTGGTGGGAACCCATAAGGGGATCATCCATTATACGGTAGGTCAGCGAAAAGGCCTGGGGCTTTCCCTGGGGCATCCGGTGTTTGTGCTGGAGATCCGGCCGGACACCAACGAGATCGTGGTGGGGACCGGCGAGGAATCGCTGACCCGCAAGGTCAGGGCACGCCATATCAATTTTATGTCGGTGGAAGATCTGCCGGAGAAAAAACGGGTCTTTGCAAAGATCCGGTACAACCACAAAGGGGCCTGGTGTACGGCGGAAAAGACCGGCGAGGATGAGATCTTATGTACCTTTGACGAGCCTCAGAGAGCAGTCACTCCGGGGCAGGCGCTGGTGCTTTATGACGGAGAATATGTTCTGGGCGGCGGAACGATCGTAAGGGAGGAATAAGAAATGAGAGCAGATGTGCACATGCATACGAATTTTTCCCATGACTCGGAGTCGAGTCCGGAGGAAATGATACAGGGAGCTATCGAAAAAGGGCTGGAGGTGATCTGTTTTACAGATCATTTTGATAAGGATAACATGTCCTGGGGGCTGGAAGATATTTTTGATCCCGAAGCGTACTTTCAGGCTATGATCCCGCTCCGGGAAAAGTACCGGGGACGCATTGATGTCAGGATCGGTGTGGAACTTGGCATGCAGCCGCATCTTGCGGAGTTCTATAATCAGTTTGTACGTCGCTACCCGTTTGATTTCGTGATCGGGTCCCTTCACAGTATTCTGGGAAAGGATGTAGTATACGGAATGCAGCATGACGAGGATTTCCAGAGACGTCCGGACGAGGAGATTTACCGGATCGCACTGGAAGAGATGCTCGAGGATGTAAAAAGCCATGAAGAATTTGACGTGCTGGGGCATCTGGACTATGTGGTACGCTATGGAAAAGAACGGGAGAAGCAGTATTCCTATAAAAAATATGCGGATCTGATCGATGAGATCCTCCGCACAGTGATCAACAAAGGAAAAGGGATCGAGCTGAACATGGCAGGCTTAAAATACGGGCTGCCCTTTGCCCATCCCCATCCGGATGTACTGAAAAGATATAAAGAGCTGGGAGGCGAAATTGTTACTGTAGGTGCGGACGGGCATAAACCGGAACACATCGCCTATGATTATGAAAAGGTATCGGAAATCCTGAAAAGCTGCGGATTCCGGTACTATACAGAATTTTCAGAACGAAAGCCGGTTTTCCTGGAACTTCCATAAAAACTGGAAAAGCACTTGAATTTTTATATCAGATTTAGTACAATAAATCTTGGTTGATGATTCTTTAACAAAAGAAGCGTCAACAGATGACTGCGTAACCAGTTAATAAAACTTTAGGAGGAATTAATCATGGCAGTAAAAGTAGCGATTAATGGATTCGGACGTATCGGACGTCTCGCATTCAGACAGATGTTTGGAGCAGAAGGATATGAAGTAGTTGCAATCAACGACTTGACATCTCCAAAGATGCTCGCACATTTATTAAAATATGATTCATCTCAGGGCAAATATGCACTGGCTGACAAGGTTGAAGCTACTGATGATTCTATTATCGTAGACGGGAAAGAAATCAAGATCTACGCAATGGCAAACGCAGAGGAGCTTCCTTGGGGAGAGATCGGCGTTGACGTTGTTCTGGAGTGTACTGGATTCTACACATCCAAAGAGAAAGCATCTGCTCACATCAAAGCAGGCGCAAGAAAGGTAGTTATTTCTGCACCGGCTGGTAATGACCTGCCAACAATCGTATATAATGTAAACCATGACACACTGAAACCGGAAGATACTGTTATCTCTGCAGCTTCCTGTACAACAAACTGCCTGGCTCCGATGGCAAAGGCTCTGAATGACCTTGCACCGATCAAGACAGGTATCATGTGTACAATCCACGCTTACACAGGCGACCAGATGACTCTGGACGGACCGCAGAGAAAGGGTGACTTAAGAAGATCCCGTGCAGCTGCATGCAATATCGTTCCGAACAGCACAGGTGCTGCTAAGGCAATCGGTCTGGTTATTCCGGAACTGAACGGAAAACTGATCGGAGCTGCTCAGCGTGTTCCGACCCCGACAGGCTCTACCACGATCCTGACAGCAGTTGTAGAAGGAAATGTAACTGTAGATCAGATCAACGAGGCTATGAAAGCTGCTTCTAATGAGTCCTTCGGATATAATACAGATGAGATCGTATCCAGCGATATCGTTGGTATGAGATATGGTTCTCTATTTGATGCAACACAGACCATGGTACTTCCGTTAGACAATGGAACAACAGAGGTTCAGGTTGTTTCCTGGTATGACAATGAAAATTCTTACACAAGCCAGATGGTAAGAACAATCAAATTCTTCTCTGAGTTATCATAAGCAGAGAGATCAGTAAGACTCAAATAAGGGTCCGGTCTTAAGTGGGCCGGGCCCTTTTTCGCAGGGAAATTCCCTGAAAATATACTTTAGGAGGCAAGATTATGCTCAATAAAAAATCTGTAGACGATATTAATGTAAAAGGAAAAAGAGTCCTGGTAAGATGTGACTTTAATGTTCCGCTGATCGACGGAAAGATCACGGATGAAAACCGTCTGGTAGCGGCTCTGCCGACGATCAAGAAGCTGATCGCAGACGGAGGAAAGATCATTCTTTGTTCTCATCTTGGAAAGCCGAAGGGAGAGGCAGTACCTTCTCTGTCTCTGGCGCCTGTAGCAGCACGTCTGTCAGAGCTTCTGGGACAGGAAGTGAAATTTGCGGCTGATCCGGAGGTAGTAGGACCGAACGCAAAGGCTGCTGTTGAGGCTATGCAGGACGGCGATGTAATCCTTCTTGAAAATACCCGTTACAGAGCAGAGGAGACAAAAAACGGCGAGGCTTTCAGCAAAGAGCTGGCTTCTCTGTGTGACGTATTTGTAAATGATGCATTCGGAACCGCACACCGTGCACACTGCTCCAATGTGGGTGTGACCCAGTTCGTGGATACCGCGGTAGTCGGATATCTGATGCAGAAAGAGATCGATTTCCTTGGAAATGCTGTCAACAATCCAGAGAGACCGTTCGTTGCCATCCTGGGCGGGGCAAAGGTTTCCAGTAAGATTTCTGTAATTGAAAACCTGCTGGACAAGGTAGATACCCTGATCATCGGCGGCGGAATGTCTTATACATTCAGCAAGGCTCAGGGCGGAAGCGTCGGAAAATCTCTTCTGGAAGAAGATTACTGTGAATACGCACTAAACATGCTGAAAAAGGCAGAAGAAAAAGGCGTTAAGCTGCTGCTTCCGGTTGACACCGTGATCGCTGACGACTTCTCCAACGATGCCAATAAGAAGGTTGTAAAGGCCGGAGAGATTCCGGAAGGCTGGGAAGGACTGGATATCGGACCGGATACCGAGAAGATTTTCTGTGATGCAGTGAAAGACGCAAAGACAGTTGTATGGAACGGACCGATGGGAGCCTTCGAGATGCCGAACTTTGCACATGGTACCGAGGCTGTAGCAAAAGCTCTGGCAGAGACAGAAGCTACGACTATCATCGGCGGAGGAGACTCTGCAGCGGCAGTCAACCAGCTGGGCTACGGCGATAAGATGACTCATATCTCCACTGGAGGAGGCGCTTCCCTGGAATTCCTGGAAGGCAAAGAACTCCCGGGTGTAGCAGCCGCTAATGATAAGTAAGCACTTAGCGAGACCGAGCCTCAGGCGAGAGACGAGTGTTAGTGCTTACTTAGTTCACCGAAGCAGGCTTCGGTGAACATCCCGCCTTGTAGCGGGTAAGATTGAACTTAGCGTTTACTTAGTTCACCGAAGGAAGCTTCGGTGAACATCCCGCCTTGCGGAGGGTAAGAGTACGGAAATAGAAGATTCATTTGTAAGGAGATAAAGAAATGGCAAGAAAGAAGATTATTGCAGGCAACTGGAAAATGAACAAGACTCCAAGTGAGGCAGTTGCCCTGGTAGAAGAATTAAAACCGCTGGTAGCAAACGAGGAAGTTGACGTGGTATTCTGTGTACCAGCTATCGACATCGTTCCGGTGGTAGAAGCATGTAAAGGAACCAACATCCAGGTTGGTGCTGAAAATATGTACTTTGAAGAGAGCGGTGCTTATACAGGAGAGATTTCCCCGGCTATGCTGGTAGATGCAGGCGTAAAATATGTAGTCCTGGGACACTCGGAGAGAAGAGATTACTTTGGAGAGACCAATGAAGATGTTAATAAGAAAGTCCTGAAAGCATTTGAGCACGGCATTACTCCGATCATGTGCTGCGGCGAAACTCTGGAGCAGAGAGAGCAGGGTGTGACAATGGATTTCATCCGTCAGCAGGTAAAGGTTGGACTCCAGCATGTACCGGCTGCTCAGGCAAAGGCTATGATCATTGCGTACGCGCCGCTCTCGGCGATGGGAACCGGCAAGCCCG